>Ga0105164_10000627_pt1 | contig 24049 bp, 24 predicted proteins | sample VDWuncwatermetaG_FD_89674 | JGI IMG/M metagenome (GOLD analysis project Ga0105164, IMG submission 89674) | Wastewater microbial communities from Netherlands to study Microbial Dark Matter (Phase II) - VDW unchlorinated drinking water | ecosystem: Environmental > Aquatic > Freshwater > Drinking...
GGTCCCAACCGTGAAACTATTTATATCTGTTATATTGTCGATGAAACTAAGAAGTTACGCGGTGTTGCCTCTTTGAAGAATATCATCCTCGCCAATCCTGAACAACTCATCAAGGATATCATGAATGAAAATGTTTTTTATGTACATACCACGGATGACCAGGAGAAGGCAGCAAAGGTCGTCCAGAAATATGATATCTTGGCCGTTCCTGTGGTAGATAATGAAGATAGGCATGGTGGGTATAGTTACTGTAGATGATGTGCTGGACGTTGTCCAAGAAGAGGTAACGGAGGATTTTCAGAGAATGGCCGGTATTCAAAAGATCGAGGAAGAATATTTTCGTATAGGATTTTCAAAGAGGGTACTCAACCGCGTCTCATGGTTAGTTATCCTCGTAATTGCCGCAACTATATCGCAAACTATACTAAAGACCTATTCCGGAGTCTTGAGTTCGATAATTGCGCTTGCTTATTTCATTCCCATGCTTACCGGATCCGGTGGTAATACTGGATCACAATCCTCTACTCTCATCATTCGAGCATTAGCTACAGGGGAAGTAAATTTCAGGGAATGGTGGAGAATTTTACTGCGGGAATTCAAGGTTGGCGTTACGCTCGGGCTCATTATGGGACTGATTGCCTTCACCATTGCCGCTATATCCCTTAAACAGATAACTCTTCCTTTAACAGTGGCAATTTCATTATGCATCGTAGTTAGTGTCGGAAACATCGTCGGTGTAGCCATTCCTTTATTTTTCAAATTTATGAAACTTGACCCCGCTTTCGTATCTGCGCCGCTTATTACCACACTATTAGACGCTACAGGACTCGTCATTTACTTTGAAATTGCCAGCCGAATACTAGCCACAGCCACTCCATGACAACTATTCTTTGATCAGATTACAGCAGTAACCGAATTAAAGAATAGTCTTAAACGTCTGCTCACCACAGTTATCGAACTTGCTATCCGCGACAATGAGCCACAATCTCCATTACAAAAGGTAAAAACTAGACCCCTCAACAAGATAATCTTTGGGGCGTGTAGAAACTGGCATATTAACTTGACATTTTTTTAATAGAATGGTATTCTTTGAATAATCGCCACGCTGGAGCTGTTGATATGGAAAGGAGTTAAGTTTGAATTGTACGAATAAACCATCAAAAGGAAACACCATTCTCTGTGGTCTCTCTTTTGACAACAAAGATAATCATAAAAGGATCACAACTGGGGAAAACTTTTACATACTAGGTGGTTCTGCGAAAACCCACGAAAACCTTGTTGAAAAGGTGTTGGACTTTAATGAAGTTATCAAGAAATACGGCAAAAAGTTGGAAGATCTTTCTGAGACTGAATACCATGATATTGTGAAAGAAATTTCGACTGAAAACGAAAAAATATACTGGTTTTTTCACGCATGAATTCCCTAAAAAACTTATGAAGAAATTTTTTTTTGTATTTTCTATTGTTCTATTAAATCTCATTTATATCTTTTCTAGCTACTGTGCGGACAATTTTTGTGATTTCGACGTACATTATCAACTTGGAAATGAATATAATAAGCGCTGTATGGTAGAAGACGCGATTAAGGAATATAAAAAAGCTATTGAGATAAATAATCACTCTGCAAAAGCTTATAATAATTTAGGTGTAGCTTATAGCAAAAAGAAATTATTTGATGAAGAAATTTCTTCATATAAAAAGGCTATTGAATTAGATCGCGGCTATAAAGAAGCCTATTTTAATTTAGGAATTGCATACGGCTCAAAGGGCATGGTGGATGATGAAATTGCGGCCTATCAAAAAGTCATCGAAATTGATTCCAACAATATAGAAGCGCTGTATAATTTGGGAAATGCTTACTGCGAAAAAGAAATGAACAACGAATCGATTTCTGCATACAAAAAAGTGATTGAGATTGATCCTAACTATATAGATGCATACTTTAATTTAGGTGTTTCGTATGGTAAAAAGGGTTTATTGGACGATGAAATCCTGCAATACAAAAAAGTATTGGATTTGAATCCCAATAGAGCCGATGCGCACTTTAACTTAGGAATCGCATACGGGGAAAAGAAGATGTTTGAAAATCAGGTAAGTGAATATAAAAGGGCTATTGCCATTAACCCCAAGTATGCAAAAGCATATAAAAATTTGGAATCTACTTATCGTGAAAAAGGAATGAATGAAGAGGCCAACAAAGAATTATTAAAGTATAACGCTTTATTAAAGCATTAAAAGATAACTAAAAGGAGGAATTGCGAGAATGTTAGAAAAATTAAATAAAACAATTACAGAAAAGTCAGAGAAGATAATGGGTAATGAAAAGGTAGAAGGGTTTATCAATAATTTGGGAGGAGTACTTTGTTTCGTTGGAGCAGTGGTATTTGGTATTATGTTTATCGTGGGTAGTGCAAGCCTGATGAAGACTGGCAAAAACTACGTGGTAAAACCATCCGCAGAAGCAAAAAAGAAGGCTGAAGAATCATCCGAAGCCGCCCCAGAAGAGGCCGCAAAAACAGAATCTGGCGCAGCACATTCTCAATAATAAAATATTCCTACCGCCGTTAGCTGCCTTTAAGGACAGAAATTAAGTGATTAAAAAAATATTTTCACTAACATGTTTTTCCACCCTGATCTTGTGCTTGTTCATTCTCAAACAAGTTCATGCTATTTCGTTGGAACTGACACCAGAACAAATACAAGAAGCCGTTGAATATGGTCAGAAAAATAAAAATATGGACATAGCAGCTTTTTCAAAATCTTGGACGGTTTCTCTAGAAAAGGGCAAGGGTTCTGCTACACTGTTTACACCTTTTCATAACCTTGCTTATAAGGCTAGAAAATCAGCAGTAGAGCGTAGAGAGATTACCCATAAAGATATTATGCAGGCATTAGATATCGGGAATACCCTTACCTTCTCAGTAACAGTATATGGTGATGAATATGATTTCGCAATGCACTATTTTGCCAATCTTCACCATAAAGACGAGATAATACAACCTGAGTTTGAGTTTACTCCAGAAATAGCAGACGCTAGTGAATTCTGGCCGGATTCCCCAAGTCATTCTGCCCGTCTGGTTTTTAAATTTCCAGTAAAAGATATTGACTTGAATACAATTGTTACCTTAGTAATTATCGCCCCCGGCGGCGAAGAAACCCCATTGTCTTTTGATTTATCAAAAATGAAATAGATTTTCCCAAATCTACATGGAACTTTAGCTTGCATTTGAAAAAATTATACGTATCGAAAGGGTTATTTACGATGAAATATATTTTTTTAATTCTTATTATATTAGGTCTTTCCTCAGTATTCGGAGGCTGCGCTGGTTTTAATAAAAAATCTTCCAAGGAAAAGGAAAAAGAAGCGCACTTGACATTGATTGATCAAAGAATCCAAGAACTAGAGCTGACACTTTCAAATTTAAATGCCTCTTTAAACGTCTCTACTCAAAATCTTGGAAAGCGTGTTGATGAACTTGCCCAAAAAACCGCCGATATCGACACAAATTATTTGAATCTTAGTAACAGTTTGGATAATCTGAGTTCTAAAATAGATAAGATAGCGAAGAAAGAGAATTCACTTGAAACAGATTTCTCCGAAACACAAAAAAATATAGGAGATATTGAAAGAAAATTAGCTGAGATTGAAATAGCAAAAGCTGATTTACAAAATCAAATCAAGACCCTTAAAACCCAGAAATCTTATATTATAGGTTCCGAGAACAAGAAAGAACGCGAAGGTATTAAAGAGGAGGCAAAAGATAAAGTAACCCGTGAACGTAGGTTGATTAAAGAACCACCACCCCAGAAACCTTATATCATAGGTTCCGAGAGCAAGAAAGAACGCAAGAATATTATTAAGGAAGAAATTGAAGATAGCGCCGACTATGAACGCGAGCTGATTGAAGAATCGCCCATTGAAAAAAGGTCAAAAGTTGATAAAAAAATAAATACACTAACTACAGAGGAAGAAAATGAAATATTACAAAAAGCGCTGGACGACGCTCTAGAACTCTACAGAAATGGAAATTATAAAGAAGCCATTAAGAAATGGCAGGAAGTATTAATTATTGATCCAGAGAATTTGGAAGCAAAATTTAATATAGAAATCGCAAAGGAAAAGACTAAATCTATTTTAGAAGAATAGTCTTTTGCTTTATATTGCATCTTTAGCTGCAAATTTTGCCCTTCTTGCAAGTATTGAGCCGATTGAACAATCGGCTCAATATTTGCAAACTCCACGTTAACGCCACAGTATCACCCAAATAGTAAAGAAAAGAATGTACTGTTAAGTCATGACCACCCTCATAGCGGGTGGTTTAGCTCAGGAATTACTTTAACTCCAAAAACTTGTATTTATTATACGTGACTTAATTGTGTTTTTGTTCTTGCCCGAAAATGAAATTTTAGAGGGACCTCCGAAAAGGGGAGCTTGCCCCGGAGTTGATTAGAAAGATAGCGCTCATAATCACTATTGAAAAGTTTAGGATCATTAACAAAAAGGACAAAGGTAGGCGGTGCTACGCTTACCTGAGTGGCGTAAAAAATTTTGGGGGACTTAGACTTCCTACGTGTTGGCCGATGTAAGGTAATAGCATCTTCTAATACTTGATTCAATTCAGAAGTCGTGATACGAGTATTAGCCTGCTCATAAAGTTCCAAGGCTAGTTGCACCATCTCCACAACATGATCATTACTCTTGGCACTTATAACGGAAATAGGGGCAAAGGAAAGACCAGGTAAACATTTATAAATATAGTCATTAAATTTTTCTGTTTCTATACCCTTAACTAAATCCCATTTATTAATTACAAGGATGCATGGTTTACTTTCAGAGACAATATAATCTCCCAGTTTTTTGTCCACCTCGGATATTTTTAGTGTAGCATCAAAAAGAAATAATACCACATCGGCCCTCCGGATAGACCGCTCAGCACGTGCCATACTGTAAAATTCTATCGAGTCCTTTACCTGCCTCTTTTTCCTTACCCCTGCCGTATCAATTGCCAAAAATTGTTTACCATCTATTTCAAATCGTACATCCACTGAATCTCGGGTAGTGCCTGGTACTTCGCTAACAATTACACGCTGCTCCTTCGCCAAGGTGTTAATTAACGTAGATTTCCCAGCATTTCGTTTGCCGACAATGGCAAGTTTCATAATGGGTTCGGTGGTAGCTGATTCCAAGTATGGCGTTGGTAATAAAGAAATAATTCTATCCAGCAATTCAGACCTTCCAAATACTTCCAAAGCAGATATTGGAAGAGGTTCACCAAATCCCAATTTATTAAAGTCCCCTATTTGATATTCTAACTTTGGGGTATCCACCTTATTAGCAACGAGGATTATTTCCTTTTTCAAATGTCGCAATTTTTCTGCGATCAGAACATCCAAAGGAGTTACACCATCACGCACATCTACCACAAAGAGAATTATATCAGCACTGCGAAGTGCAATTTCTATTTGGGCCTTTATCTCCTCTGTAAGGCCATCAACGTCTTTTACACCCATTCCTCCAGTATCTACCAATTCACACACGCAGTCTTTGTGTCGAATTTCCGTTGAGACACGATCCCTTGTAACACCACAAGTAGGTTCGACGATGGAGATTCGACGTTTTGCGAGGCAGTTAAACAAAGCAGATTTTCCTACGTTTGGTCTGCCAACAATGGTAATAACTGGAATAGTCATTGTTCAATTCAAAAAAAATGTAATGGCAACCAACCGTTTGCCATTACATTACTATTTTCTGAAATAAATATTTAGTATTATCAGGAAAGGTATTTGAAAAATGATAGGTAATTCGTAAATGGGAAATTCACCTAATTCTGTTCTCGATAAACTTTAAATACTCTCACTTTCTTACGGTTTTGATCCTTCAGCTGGAGAACTACCGTCTTTATTATCTTCTATTAATGAAGAAGATTTCTCGCTCTCTTTTTCTGATACCTCTGTTTTTATTTTTTCTTCCTCTTTTTTCTCTTCTTCTATATACACATCAGTAACATCTGTACTATCAATCTCTTTCCTTAACAGGAAATAGATAATTGTTTTTGCAGACAATAGATAGGTCGTTGCGAAAGTCCATACTGCCAATTTAATAAAGACAATATAAATAATTAATATACCTGCAAGAAATTTCAAGGACCAGCGATCAAGGGATACCATCGCAGTCTTCCCTCCAGCAGAATGCGCACTACAAAACCCGAGACAGGCGATGTTGCACTTTTGTAATATGAAAGATTGAATCGTGCTAAACTTCTGTCCCATACCCATACCTACTGTAAAAAAGGTCAGGCGAACCATTAGCCATGCTACAAACGCAATAAATACCAGACAAGCCAATCCGTACAACGTATTTATAATACAGCAGAAGATAAACTGTTTGGGTCGTGAAAGAACGTAGCTATAGGCACGGCTCATTGCGTCAAAAGCATCAGATCCTTCCACACTAATTGTGGGAAACATGAAACATAATCCCAGCACACCTATCATTCCAATAAAGACCATTAAAAATCCAGAAACAAGAGCAAGTGGAAAACCCAATGCCACTGTAATTTCACCAACGACAGGAATTCTCCCTATTAAACCACCGATTACATTACACAAAGCAAAGAAGAAGACACCGATTACTGGCACTAGTGGTGACCAGAAATAAGACCAGAACTTTTTCCTGGCAAATTTCAAGGCATCTACCAAACGAACACTTTCATCCATGGCATAATCTAATGCAGCAATTCGTGTGATAGCCCCACCTATCAAAGACCAAATGGCTAGAAGTCCAAAAATGAGTATCCCAAATACAATAAATTCCCCAAAATCCAATGGCATAACGGCAGATGTTACATTTTTTAAAATAACCGGTATGCCTTCTTTAGCCGAACATAAGATAAGTTTTACAAGGGTACAAGGAGTAGTGCTGATCAATTTTAATGCTGAGAAAAAGGCGACTGCCACTACACACCAGACCAAACTCGCCAGAATGCCAATATATCCAAGAAAAATCTTCTTGGGGTCAAACGCCATCTTAAAGGCATGGAAAATATCGCGCCAGTCATGTCTTACAGTTTTTGTTTCACCCATTTTCCTCTCCTTTTCTTTCTATTCGGCTCAATACTTCAGGACTCATTGGTTCCTCAATACGATACCTTTCGTCCAACCATGCGCCGAGATCAATAAGCTTGCATCGCATACTGCAAAAAGGGAAACTAGGTAAGTCTTTTATACTCTGATAGACAAGTTCCTTTTTACAATTAGGGCAATTAATTCTAGACATTTTCTTTTTTCTTTTCAGCGGATATTTTCGTTGCAGGTTTTGCAGCCTCAGTTTCCTTTTTAGCTTTTGATTTATATTCCTCACTCCTATAATCAGTCTGATAGAAACCGGAACCTTTAAAAATAATAGCACCACCTGCCCCTATTAGCCTCTTGGCTTTTAGTTTTCCACAGGCTGGGCATTTTTTTACAGGATTTGCTGTAATGTGTTGAAATAACTCAAATGAATGGTCACATGCACTGCATTTATAATCGTATGTTGGCATATCTCTTCCTTAGTCATGATTTTGCTAAACGCAAATCACAAACTAAGCACTTTCCCTCCTTCTCCAAAAATATCCTTAGTCGTTTCTACTTTCTTTTTACCAAAATTTATTTAAAAAAAGTTCTTCATCTTCTCGAAAAATTTCTTTTGCCTCGGTGAGACATTTTTTTTCTCCAGTTCTGCAAACTCGCGTAATAATTCCTCTTGCCTCAGAGTCATCTTCGTGGGTACTTCGATAACTACCTGTACTAAAAGATTGCCCTTGCCATATCCATGCACATTCCGAAACCCCTCTCCACGAATCGGAATAATCTCGTTGTTTTGTGTTCCCTTCGGGATCATCACCTGAATAACGTTACCTGTAAGCGTAGGTACATCAATAGTGCAACCTAATGCTGCCTGAGCAAAAGTAATTGGAACCTCGCACAGAACGTCATTTTCCTGGCGCTTGAATATAGGATGCGGTTTGACATGGATATCACAATACAAATCTCCAGGCGATGCCCCATTTTCCCCTGGTTCTCCCTGGCCTGACAATCTTAGCCTTGAACCATCTTCTACACCAGCAGGAATCTGAATAGATAAGGTTGCCTTTTTGGGATAACGGCCAGAACCACCACACTTAGTACACGGCGATTCAATAATCTTACCATTACCATGACATTTAGGGCAAGTGGTGCGCAGCGTGAAAAAACCTTGTGATTGTTGCACCTCTCCTCTGCCTCTACAATACGGACAATTTATTGGAGAGGTACCTTCTCGCGCACCGGTCCCACGACACACGTCACAGGCCTCTTTCCGCATTAGCTCAATCTTTTTTTCAACACCCGTCGCTACATCTTTAAAATCAATCTCAATATCACACTTTAAGCTCGCCCCTCGTCTAGCAGCCCTTCCGCGCCCGCTGCCTCCTCCGAAGAAGTCTTCAAAAATGCTTCCACCGCCAAAAATATCCCCAAAGGCATCAAAAATATCTTCAACGGTACTATATCCACGAGTCTCAGTGCCTCTCAAACCATCTATTCCAAATTGATCATATCGCCTTTTTTTATCTGGATCACCAAGTACTCCATAAGACTCAGCGGCTTTCTTGAATATCTGTTCGGCTTCTTTATTTCCAGGATTTCTATCTGGATGATATTTTAAGGCTATCTTACGATAAGCCTTTTTTATCTCTTCCCCACTAGCGTTTCTATCAACACCCAACACTTGGTAAAAATCTTCTTCCATTGTATTATAAATCAGGTAACAATTTTATAGAATGATATGCACTTGCTAATATCAGAATTATAGTATATAAAATTGCATAAAAGCAAGGGTGTTTTAGATACCGTCCTAAAAACAGACGAATATTAACCAGTTATTGGTTGCTGAAATTGAAGTTTACTGGTGTATAAAAACAAAAAGGCTACGTATCGCAGCCTTTTTATTTTTAATCTTTAAATCTTTTATCAATGTAAATTAATGGATACTACCTTCGATCTCTTTTTCTTCCTCATCTTCTTTTAATTCAGTAATCATGGTTTCTGTGGTCAACAAGAGGCCGGCAACGCTAGCCGCATTCTGTAAAGCAACCCGCGATACTTTTGCCGGATCAACAACTCCAACCGCGAACATATCCACATACTTTCCTGTATTGGCATCATATCCCACATTGGTCGATAGCTCTTTCACATCCTCGACAACCACTGAGCCATCAGCGCCTGTGTTGGAGGCAATTTGACGCAACGGCGACTCAAGCACCTTTGCAATAATATCTACACCAACCCTTTCGTCTCCCTTGTATTTTTTACGTGCTTCATCAAGTGCTAGTATTGCCCGAATAAATGCCACACCGCCTCCAGGCACAATGCCTTCTTCTACAGCAGCGCGGGTCGCATGAAGCGCATCCTCCACACGTGCTTTTTTCTCATTCATTTCAGCCTCTGTTGCAGCGCCCACATGAATAACAGCCACACCTCCCGCCAATTTTGCAAGCCTTTCACTCAATTTTTCTTTATCATAATTGGAGGTTGTCTGCTCAATTTGATTTTTAATCTGAGCGATTCTGGCCTGTATGTCTGCTTTCTTTCCAGAGCCTTGAATAATTGTTGTGTTATCCTTATCAATGGTAATCCGTTTTGCACGCCCAAGGTCTTCGATTCCTATATTTTCCAGTTTTATTCCTAATTCCTCCGTAATAGCGTGCCCTTTCGTTAATACGGCAATATCCTCAAGCATTGCCTTCCTTCGGTCCCCAAAACCAGGGGCTTTTACGGCAGCGCAACTCAATACACCACGAAGTTTATTGACTACCAAGGTTGCCAACGCTTCGCCTTCCAAATCTTCGGCAATAATTAACAAAGGCTTTCCACTGCTTGCAATCTTTTCTAACAGAGGAAGAAGATCCTTCGCGCTGGATATCTTTTTCTCGTGAATCAATAGATAGACATCTTCCAGAACAACTTCCATATTCTGTGCATCGGTAATAAAATAGGGGGAAAGATATCCTTTATCAAATTGCATACCCTCAACTACTGTCAAAGTAGTTTCGATTCCCTTGGCTTCTTCAACGGTAATCACACCGTCCTTGCCTACCTTTTCCATGGCATCAGCTAATAGATTTCCGATTGATGGGTCATTATTAGCGGAAATCGTTCCTACCTGGGCAATTTCATCCCGGCCCTTCACGGGCTTGCTTAATTTTTTAAGTTCTGCAACCACAATTTCAACAGCCTTATCAATACCTCTTTTAATCGCCACCGGATTTGCACCGGCTGCTACATTTTTCAATCCTTCATTAAAGATCGCTTCTGCCAGGATAGTGGCCGTAGTGGTGCCATCACCAGCAACATCGCTAGTTTTCGACGCAACCTCGCAAACCATCTTTGCCCCCATATTTTCAAAGGGATTTTTCAACTCAATTTCCTTAGCCACCGTTACGCCGTCTTTTGTAACGGAAGGAGCACCAAATCCTTTTTCGAGGATCACATTCCTTCCCGTAGGACCCATGGTTACTCGAACAGTATCAGCGAGCTGCCTAATCCCTTTTTGGAGCAACTTTCTGGCATCTTCCCCGTAAATTAGCTGCTTTGCCGCCATTTTATAACCTCCAAAAAATTTTAATCTTTAAGAAATTCATAGATGGAACATTACTCAATCTTGGCTAAAATGTCACTTTCTCTCATAACAAGATATTCTTTACCATCGACAGTAACCTCGGTCCCAGCATACTTTCCATAAAGGACTTTGTCGCCCTTTTTTACTAAAAGCTCAGCCCTTTTCCCACTTTCTAACATCTTTCCTTCTCCAACCGCTACGACCTTTCCCTTCATGGGCTTTTCCTTTGCGGTATCAGGCAATACAATCCCCCCTTGAGTTTTTTCTTCGGCTTCCACAGGTTCAATAACTACCCTATCATCTAACGGTCTGATCATTTCTCTATTTACCTCCTCATGAAAAATAAACGATTAAATGCCTAAAATATGATATTTAACTTATCAAAACTACGAATTACATTCCCATGCCTCCCATACCACCCATCCCCCTCATGCCGCCACCACCCATGCCTGGAGGCATCTTTTCTTCTTCCTTCTTGGGAATATCAGTAATAATACATTCGGTGGTTAACAGAATCCCTGCAATACTCACAGCATTTTGCAATGCACTTCTTACTACCTTCGTTGGATCTACAACACCCGCATCAATCAAACTACAATAGGTTTCCTTTTCCGCATCATAGCCATACGCCTTATCTTTGGACTCCAATATCTTTCGAACAACAACCGATCCTTCTAGTCCAGCATTTTTAAATATCTGTTTTGCAGGTGCAGATAAGGCACTTTTCACAATATCAACGCCCATTGCTTCATCGCCCTTCAATTTGAGATCATTCAAAGCTTCGGTAGCCCTTAACAACGCAACACCACCACCGGGCAAGATGCCTTCTTCAACCGCCGCCCTTGTGGCGTGTAATGCATCTTCTACCCTTGCCTTCTTTTCTTTCATTTCACTTTCTGTCGCTGCACCAATAAATATCTGGGCAACACCTCCTGCAAGTTTTGCAAGCCGTTCTTGCAACTTTTCTCGATCGTAATCAGATGTCGTAGCATCTATTTCATTACGAATTTGCTTTATGCGTCCTTTGATAGCATCAGAACCGCCTGCACCCTGAAGGATAGTCGTATTATCAGCATCAATGGAAACCTTCTTTGCTCTCCCTAAGTCACGGATATCTATGCTTTCCAACTGAATACCCAGATCCTTAAATATCGCCTTACCCTCTGTAAGGATGGCAATATCTTCGAGCATCGCTTTTCTGCGATCGCCATATCCGGGAGCCTTTATGGCAGCACAACTAATTGTGCCTCGAAGTTTATTGACAACCAGCGTGGCCAAAGCTTCACCCTCTACATCTTCTGCAATAATCAAAAGAGGCTTCCCCGTCTTTGCTATCTTTTCCAACAACGGAACCAATCCTTTGACGACAGATATCTTTTCCTCATAAATCAAAATGTAAGGATCCCTGAATTCTACTTCCATTGAATCAGGATTTGTAATGAAATGGGGGGAGAGATAGCCACGATCAAACTGCATCCCCTCAACTACCTCTACATTGGTTTCGAGACCTTTTCCCTCTTCAACGGTGATAACACCGTCCTTTCCTACCTTCTCCATCGCGTCGGCAATCATCTTTCCAATCTCTGGATCATTGTTTGCCGCAATAGAACCAATACTTGCAATTTCCGTCTGGTTCTTAATTTTCTTACTCATTTCTTTCAATTTTTCTACAATCTTATCCAGTGCCTTATGCATCCCCCGATTAAGCGACATGGGGTCTGCACCCGATGTCACACATTTCAAACCTTCCAAAAATATGGCTTCGGTAAGAACCGTAGCTGTGGTCGTACCATCACCTGCAACATCGCTAGTCTTAGATGCAGCTTCTCTCACTAATTTGGCACCTGTATTTTCATAAGGATCTTTTAGCTCAATTTCATCAGCCACTGATACACCGTCTTTGGTTACTGTGGGACTTCCATATCCTTTATCCAACACAGCATTCCTTCCCCTGGGTCCCAAGGTAACCTTAACAGCTCTAGCTAGTTTTGTAACACCTCGAGCAATAGCAGCCCTTGCCTCTTCGTTGAAGGCTAGTTGCTTCGCCATCGAGTACCTCCTTTCGATTATGTTTACTAAAAAAAAGAATTAATTATTTAATAGATTTTACACTTGTTGCGCAAACACTATACCGTAAAAATTTTTTAAACCTTTATCCTATCTTAACCAATTGTAGTTATTAATTTTAGTCCTCACACGTTTACCCAAAACTACGTCTTAAATACTTCGCACTTAATATGCCATTGTGACAGCACAAAAATTTCGCCAAGACTAATACCTGTCAATTTGGCATAATATCGTCAATCGGCTTTGAATGGATATTTTTTACCTTTTTAGGATTGACATTTAAATCACTTATGTCTTATATTTTAGAAATATGTAAACTCTTAAATCTCATCAAATATTATCTTAAAGTTTTATACAGTCTGACGACGATCTTCTTTAAAATTAGGGTATACGAGAAAGGCACAACCATAAATTGGAATCGATTGTAAGTACCAAAAATAAAATTAACAATTACTCGCAACATTTGAAAAAATTCATTGACGTACCGGAACGTTTAATTTCTGAAGAGATTACAAAGGACTTAAAAACGAAGGTCGTTGGAAACACTATTGTCACCTATGAAAGTACAACCTCGACAATGGACATTGCCAAAAAACTTGCACATACAGGTTTTAAAAATGGCACTGTAATTTTTGCTGAAGAACAAACCCATGGGAAAGGACGTTCAGATCACTTATGGTATTGTCCCAAACACAAGGGATTGCTTTTCACGCTATTGTTGAAACACAATATGCAACCTGACCATTTATGTTTATTAACAGGCACTATAGCCGTTTCGATTACAGAAACGATCCGTGAAACTCTACATCTCCCGGCAGAGATCAAGTGGCCCAACGATATACTCATTGGCGGAAAAAAGGTAGGGGGAGTGCTGGTAGAATTAGAAAAAGGGTTTAAAAACCAATTAATATTTTTGATTGGGATAGGTATAAATGTCAATGTCGTGGAAAACGAATTACCGAAACAAACGCGCTTACCAGCAACCTCACTCGCCATTGAAAACAAGGAATTTATCGATCGCATTTCCCTCGCAAGAGCATTGCTTCAGAATGTTGACAAATGGTATACGATCTTACGAGATGAACACTTTCGGTACATTACAGAACGATGGAAGGAATTTTGCATCACCATTGGGAAAGAATTAACCATTACAGATTGCGGCAAAGAATACACAGGAAAGGTCATTGATATCTCTAATAATGGAGGCTTAATGCTGAGCCTAGATAGTGGCCAGATAAAAATATTTCGCGGAGAACACACCACCGTAAAAAGTATCTCTTCAAACAATCGATCATACTGATTTAATTCAACCGTTGAGTTTCCAAAGAGAGGAGAATTGCTGAATCCTATTTCTGTTTCGGATGTAAAGCCTTTTCAATAGCAAAAATCCGTGACTCGATTTTGTTAGTCCGTTTTGAAAGATCGTTGTACGCAAAGTATCCTAAGATAAGCATAAGTGCTGTATAAGCAATGATGACGTAGGTAGAAAAGTGTTCCGTAAAGGTGAAAACAGATACACGATTTATCTCTGATTCCAATCTCTTAATCGGTTGCACAGACCTCGACCCAGGCAATAAGGGATCAATGTAAGGCTTTATTTCCCGCGTTACATTTTCGTTATGCTGTAATGGCTTCGCTTTTTCCGCAGACGGTTTCTCGTACAAACTCCCAATTACAGCCTTAGGCCTAGGTGTATTGTTATTCGCCGTACTATTTACTTTGCCATAAGACCGTGGTACTTTTTGAATATCCACTGGTTTATTATCGCTTGTTGCAAGAGGGTTTTGTTGTTTAACTGTTGTCGGAGAACTTATCTGTTGATTGTTTTTTATAGTATTTCGATCTGCCATGTTCGCATCATCCGAAAAAAGTGACCTTTTATTTTCTTTTGTTAGCTTCATCCAGCCTAATGGATCGCTTCCAAGCGCATTATCTTTTCCCATATTCCATCCCCAAAAAATTTACAGCTTGTACTTCAAAATAATTAGTGTCTCTTGCTATTTTCCTGTTGTATTACTTCCTTTGCGAGAGACATATAGTCTTCAGAGCCATGTGAACCAGGCGCATAAGAAATAATGGGTTTACCGTGACTCGGCGCTTCAGAAAGTTTTACATTTTTCCTGACAACTGTATGAAACGCCTTATCCCCCAGTGGAGGATATTCTTTAACCTTTTCGATAACCTCGTTACAAAGACGGGCACGGCTGGTATACATACAAAAAATGAGTCCCGTAATCTCCAACTTGTTATTTAATCTCTTCCGAATAACTTCATAAGTATCTAACAATTTACTTACCCCTTGCAATGCAAAAAATTCAGTCTGCAAGGGGATAAACAGCTCACGCACCAATGTCAAAACATTAAGAGTCAATAAACCAAGAGAGGGCGGGCAGTCAACAAGGACATAATCATATTTATTTAATGCATCTCCCAAATATTCTTTTAGCACCGTCTCTCGCCCCACCACGCCTACCAGTTCAATTTCTGCGCCAGAAAGTTCAATATTAGACGGAATAATGTCCAGACCATGAATTTTGGTGTTTAAAATCACTTCGTTTGGCTTGCAATCCCCCATAATGAGATTGTATACGGAATGCTTTAAATTGTGAATATCCACCCCGAGATGTACACTTAAATTGGCTTGTGGATCAATATCAATAACCAGCACCTTTCTCCCCAGCATTGCAAGACAAGCACCCAGGTTTGCAGTTGTAGTAGTCTTACCAACTCCCCCCTTCTGGTTTAGTAATGCAATACTTCTCATTATTGTACATCCTCCTATTTAAAGATAGGTCTGCGCGACACAAATTAAATACTACCCGAAAGCTAGCTTTATATCAATTCAAACGAATAAAATTTAATGTCAATTACTTTCTCATTTTAGTGACTTTTCAATTTTTCCCATACCGTGACATTTTATTTGTTTGTGTTCGTTTTGCTTCTGAGTATATATGCTTGCAAGAATCTTTGACATCAATTCAGTTGCTAAAATCCCTTGTTCTCTAGCGATCTTTAAGATAGGCTTTGATATTGGAGACGTTTTTTTCGTGGAATCCCACAGAGTACGAGCATCAATATTAAACTTGTTGGCAATATCAGAGACGCTGAATTTTGAGCGGTAGGGATTAGAAATCGTTGCGCAATGTGCGCCAACCACAGTATTTTCATTTATACATATGGGTATTGAAAGAAGGGCTAAACCACCTGGGCATACATTTTCAAAAGTTTTTTTTAAGTGAATAGCACTATTTGACAATTGCCATCTAAAGGAGAGACATAAATCTTTTCGTTCGCTGATAAAACGCAGTGTTTGGCAATACGGGGAAGTATTAATTTCATTAATCACTTCCCCGTCTACATCAAATACAATATCGTTGGTATTTAGAATGCTCATTAAGTAGAGTTGAATACTAGAAATGAGTTCTTTATCGAAATCGATTTTTAATTGTCTTATCGGTTCCACGCTAGCTTACCTAATAAATTTGGAATAGGCAGCTTCTTGATGACAGGACACAGCGAATTTGATATACTATACAAAAAACGAAATTTGTTTTCAACAAAACTCCTAGAATTTTTTTGGATTACGGCACAGAATACACTGTTTTGAATAACCAGTATTTTAATAATGACCACCTTTCCTCCAACTTTTATGGGTAACTTTTTCCCAAAAAAACCGTTGTTTTTTTCTATCTTCTCGATAGCATTGGTATACTTTGTTCTGCTTAGACCACTTGCCGGATTCCTTACCGTTGCAGATACTCCCAAACACAGCGAAGCCATAGTGGTGCTAGGAGGAGGACTGGCTGTTCTACGAGTCGTCCATGCCGTAAAATTGTATGAAAAGGGGCTTGCACCAATAATTATCCTTACGGGGCAGGAGATGAAATTTAACGGCAGCGAGATACGATTCAAGAATATTAAGCTGACAGAACCACTACTTGCAAGCATGTTGGCAAAATTGTATGGTATACCAGAAAGAAATCTCTTTCTTGAAGAACGACCATATAGCACTTACGGAGACGCAAAATATGTAAAAGAAGACCTACTTAAGATGGGCATCCATTCGGCTATAATAGTAAGTGACCCTTATCACATGAGACGCGTTTCTATTATATTTAAAAAAGTTTTTAGAGATACTTCCATCTCTTTAATCTTTAGCCCAGCGGTTGACGATGATAACAAATTAGAATTTGATACTTGGTGGGCACCAGATGATATCCACCGCATCTTATCAGAATATGCAAAGATTGCTTATTATCTGATTCGATACTAAAGACAAACCCTATATTTTAAACCAACAACAAGACCTCTATATGATAAAGGCGTCCATAATAATTCCCACATATAATCGTGGAAAGTTGCTGTACGATACCCTTAAAAACCTTTTAGGGCATCTACCAGCCGATGTAGAAATCATTGTGGTAGATCAGAGCGAAGAGGTCTACCCCGACATCCTGGAAATCATTAAGAGTCACAGTAATGTAATACACTACTATAAAATCTATGTAAAGGGGCTGCCTCATGCAAGAAATTATGGACTAAAACGGGCGATTGGAGAAATCGTCATCTTTTGTGATGATGACGTCATCACCACCCGTAACTTTATACAGAATCATCTCCGAAACTATGAAGAAAAGGATATAGGTGGCGTTGGAGGGCGCATTTCCCAGCAGGGTAAACAGCGTCATTCCTTTTCTAATGTTGAATACGTGGGCAAGGAAAACCTATTTCCCGATAATGAAATTACCCCCACTATGTCTTCCCCTTCGCAAGGGGAAGACGAAGGAAGGGTGAAAAACTTACGAAACACACCCTCGTGTAAATTAAAAAAAACCGATTTTGCCAGGAAACACTGTGATAAGGAAACCGGAAAGGTTCGATGGGGCGCGTACCTTATCGATAATTTTGATTCAAACAGAAGATCGTATATTGAACATGTACAGGGTTGTAATATGTCATTCCGAAAAGAAGCAATTATAAAAGCAGGAAAATTTGATGAACGTTTTGGCGGTAGCGCCCATCTGGAAGAAACCGACCTCTGCTTGCGCATTCGCAAGGCAGGATATAAAATCGTTTTTGATCCAGAGGCAGAACTTATCCATTTAAAAGATACGAAGGGTGGATGTCGTGCTGAGAATTATAAACAATGGTTTTACTGGTATGGACACAACAACACGCTTTTTTTCTTAAAAAATTTTAGCCGCTCTCTGCTTCCCGTGTTCGCTATCTCGAGTTTTATACGCCTCGCGCTATCTGCTTGCAAAAGACTTAATCCTATGGTAGTGGTTTGGGGAATAGGCGGATATTGGGCAGGGTTTGCCGCATATAAAGCAAATCAATCCACATGAAATCAAATCCGTTCGCGATAGACGTTATATTTATTTGGAGTACCCTTCAGAATACCTCTAGCTTGGTTTGTGAATTCTGACGGTTTGATAAATCGTGTTTTTTATTGAACAAAGTTATTAACGAAGGTAATATGTTGCAATTGAGTAACGCAGACTGCTTATGTCGTTCCACTAGGAAACTGTTGTCCCTCAGCCTGTAGGAAATATTAGTTTTATTAACATAGAGTAATTCCTTGAGGATAGCTATCGTCTCTTTAACCGAAGAAGGACTCAAAACTGCTCAAAGGATTGGAGCAGGTTTCAGACCACCACCTTCCACGTATGTATTTAAAAAAATAGGAGAAGAGACTGATTCTATTCCTGAAGATAAACCATCGCCGCATATTATCCCTTTTCCCGAACCGCTTCAACAACTTGTTAGTCGAATCTTCAAACAATTTGATGGAATCATCTTCATCATGGCTATTGGAATCGTGGTAAGGGTAATAGCTCCCCATATTCAGGATAAGCATACAGACCCTGCTATAGTTGTAGTTGACGATGTTGGCCGTTTTGTTATCAGCCTACTTTCGGGGCACGAGGGTGGCGCAAATCTTTTGGCTCATAAGGTCGCCGCCATCATGCATACTGAGGCCGTAATTACTACCGGCACGGAGGCGCAAAAGGACATCATCATCGGCATCGGTTGTAAAAAGGGAGTTAATTCAGAAGCAGTAAAACAATCCATTATGAACGCCCTTCAAAGAGTAAATCTCACGATAGAACGCGTCCGATTGCTCTCCACCATTGCGATTAAGTCTGAAGAACCTGGCTTGTTGCAGGCTGCGGAAGAATTGGGCATCCCGTTAAGAATTGTTTCACGTCAAGAAATTGGGACGTGTGCTAAAGAATATAGCAAATCAAAGTTTGTCAAAGAAAAAATAGGTGTGGGTGGAGTATGCGAACCGTCAGCACTTATTGCAGGAAGGAAAACACAATTAATACTCAAAAAACAGAAATATCCTGGAGTAACAGTAGCCATCGCTCAGGAAAACTTTACGTGGTAGGTATTGGCCCTGGGGCGAGGAACGAGATTAGCCAGAGGGCATTAGATGCGCTAAAAATCTCTGAAACGATCGCCGGCTATAAACTTTATGTTGACCTGGTGAAAGATATTGTGGAAGGCAAGCAAATCATTGCCACGGCTATGCGTAAGGAAATTGAACGTGTGGAATTAGCAATTCAAGAAGCGCAGGGTGGAAAGGTTGTCTCCATCATCAGTAGTGGTGACCCCGGTGTTTACGGCATGGCAGGGCTTGTGTTGGAGCTAGCCTATAAAAAAAATATAAATTTGCCCATAGAAATTATTTCGGGCATCCCTGCTGCCAATGCCGCTGCTGCCGTACTCGGCGCACCGCTTATGCACGACTATGCCGTCATCAGCCTTAGCGATTTGCTTACACCATGGGAAACAATAGAAAAACGTGTGAAATGCGCCGCTGAGGCGGACTATGTCATCGTACTATATAACCCCAAGAGTTCTCAAAGGGACTGGCAGATTCAGAAGACGACGGATATCCTCCTCCAATACAAATCCCCATCCACCCCAGTGGGTATTGTGAAAGGCGTATCTCGGGAGGACGAATCGGTTATTCTTACCACACTTGACAAAATGACTTCTTGCCTGATTGACATGACCACAATCATTATTATTGGCAATTCAACCACATTTATTTACCGTAATTATATGATAACAAAACGAGGTTATCACCTCGAATAGGCATAGCACAGTGTAGCCACAACCAAAAAAATAACTCGTATATTTATGAAAGCCAAATTTCAAAGTCCAAAAAAGATTAGTCTTCTCATTACCAATGATTTTCCACCTATTGTGAGCGGAATCTCAACAGTCTTTTATCATATCTGGAAACGCCTTCCTCAGGACAAGATTACGGTTATAGCGCCGAAAAGACACGGATGCGAAGATTTTGACAAAAAGGAAACATTTCGAATTATTCGGAAAAAGATTCCTATAGGCGAGTCTGGTAAGGCCAAATTCTTAAAAATGCTGTTGAATATTTTTTATGCACTCTATTATGCAAGAAGATATAATGTAGAAAAATTACACTGCGGACAGATCCTTTCTGTGGGGCCGGCGGGACTTATCTGTAAAAAATTATTTGGAGTGAAATACAGCGTGTACGTCTATGGTTCGGAAACCGTACGCTTCGGCACTTCAAAAATAATGACAAAGCTCATGAGGAAAATCATCGAAGAATCAGAAGAGCTTGTTACGAATAGTGAATTTACCTCGCACGAATACGAACGATGGGGTGTTCAAAGGGAAAAGATGGTCAAGATTCTACCAGGCGTCGACAGTGTGTTTTTCCATCCTCAGGAAAAATCACAACATCTCATTGAAAAATACAACCTCCAGGGCAAACAAGTTATCATGACGGTCGGGAGATTGGATGAACGAAAAGGGCATGACATGGTCATGCGTGCAATCACGCAACTTATAAAACAATTCCCCACTCTTGTCTATATGATTGTGGGTAAAGGGCGTGAAGAACAATGGCTCAAAAGCTTTGCTGAAAGCCTGAAACTAAGCGACAGCATTATCTTTACAGGATTTGTAACGGATGAATTACTCCCCGCTTATTATAATCTGTGCGATGTTTTTGTACTACCCAACCGTGAAACAGAATTACACCATCAGTTGAGAGGCGATTATGAAGGCTTTGGTTTAGTTTTTCTTGAGGCCAGCGCTTGTGGAAAGCCAGTAATTGCAGGCGCCTCCGGCGGAAGTAGCGAAGCCGTGGTCGATGGCGTCACAGGTCTGGTTGTAGATTCTAAGAGTGAAATTAAGGTTGCTCGTGCTATAGAGCGTTTATTGACAAATGAACAACTTGCCAGCCAACTAGGAACGACAGGAAGGCTCAGGGCAGAGAAGGAATTTGACTGGCGGCACATCGCTAAAACCATGGAAGGGATATTATAAAAACATTGTTTGGAAACTAAAGACACGTTACATAATAACATTTTCATCGTAACTATTCAGAATTCTCAGTAGGCTGGGGTCAGAATCCAAAATAGAAAGCTGAATTTTTGTTATACCAAAATTCACTATGAATCTTTCGAGCGTTTCCAGAAAAAGTGCATTTCTCGGTAACATCACAACGGCAGTTCGAGACAGTGCATGGAAATTGTGCCATGATGATGAAACAATCCTCGATGTATGCTGTGGAAATGGCTTATTTTTTTTAAATACCAAGACTGAAGCGACAATTAAAAGGCTCTTGTCGGGCATTGACATATCTGAAGAATTACTCAAAGAGGCAAAGAAGATTTTTCAAGATAACTCGATACAAGGAATCCACCTAATACGCGGGAACGCCTTTCAACTGCCTTTTAAAAACGGGACGTTTGATCGGATTGTTTGTGTTAACACCTTGCTCAATCTACCCTCTCTCGATGCGGTTGAGACGTTGCTTGTGGAAATGATGAGACTGTGCAAGGAAAACGGAAAGCTTCTTGTGGAAATACGCAATCAATCAAACCTTTATATCCGTTTAAGATATTGGATACATGCGAGAAAACAAAAATTCCCAGTAAGGGCATACCAATTAGCGGATATCCTTAATATTTTTAAACGCCATGAATTCCATTGCACAAGAATTCTACCTATTGGCTGCCCTGTTGAATTTGTCGCAAAGGCGTTTTTAATAGAAGCGGAGTGTATAAAGCATCCATGAATTTATTAATACCCTCGGCAGGCACTCCTATTTCTTTTTTAGATATATTCACCGGACTGGCATCCTCTTTCAATCGATCGATTCCGGCCTTCGAATCAATCGTAAAGACCTACACAAATAAAAAGTATTGTTATTTCACCAATTCCGGTACTACGGCCTTTTATGTTATTCTCAAGGCGTTAAGACGTATTTCAAAGAAGACAGAGGTCGTCCTCCCCGCCTATACTGCTCCATCACTTATCTTGCCTATTAAAAAGGCAGAATTAAAGCCGGTATTATGCGATATCTCTCTAAAAACTTTCAACATGGACATTCAGTCCATGAACAAATGCATCAATGAAAAGACCCTCTGCATCGTTCCTGTGCACATGTTTGGGTTACCCATTGACATGGAATCCATTGTGACGATTTCACAACAGCCCCTATTTGTTGTGGAAGACGCTGCATCTTCATTGGGCACAACTATTGACAATCGCCCTACCGGTGTCTTCGGCGATATAGGTTTTTATAGTTTTAATCGCGGGAAAAATCTTTCTACCCTTTCCGGCGGGTGCATCGTCACAGATAATGAAGAAATAGCAGAAGCAATCCAGAGGGAATGCCTTTCACTACCAAGGACTGGATTTGTCTCACAATTAAAAATCGCTGCCAGATTAATTGCATTGGCGCTTGCCGTGCATCCACTTTTTTATACAGTATTCAACGATCTCATATCAAAATTTAAGTATACCACCCTGCACACGGATTTTGATAGTTTCAGCTACACAAAGTTTCAGGCAGGCATTGGATGCGCCTTATTTGGACATGCCTCGAAGATTTTCAACAAACGATACGATCACGGCATGTTTTTATTTGATATGCTCAAGGGGCTGAAAGGAATCAGTCTTCCAGAATTGCTTCCGCACACGGTTCCGATTTTTAACCAGTTTCCCATCCTCTTCGACGATGAAACCGTCAAAGAAACCTGTTTTAAAAAAATTAACGACACAGGCATCGAGAGCACAAAACTTTATCCAGACCCAATCCACAGGGTTTATGATTTAGGATATGATTTAAATAATGACCCATTCCCAAATGCCACGTATCTCTCAAGGCGATTGCTATTGATTCCTACACATCCAATAATCGATATTGAAAAATTATCTATAATTATAAACATTATAAGGGGAAGTTTTGGATTATAATCCTTCGCGATGTCTTGCAACATTGCCTGTAGACCCCCTTACCCCTTTTTTAATGGGGAATTACGGTAAAACTGCTCAGAGCATCTGCAAAGAGCATGCGGAACTAAAATATTTATGATACCAAAAAGAAATCTTGTCGTGGCCGTAAAAAAGGCTCTTGGACAACCCGTCTATGCCATGAAGGCATTTAAACAGCGTGCAAGGTCTTTTCTGGATTATCACTGGAAGGATGGGTTTAGTTCGTATCCAGAAACCATCTCGTTATTCCTTACGTATCGGTGCAATTTACAGTGCGCTATGTGCGGGCAGTGGGGAGTTGAGGGTTCATCAAGAGAATTGACCCCGGAAGCGCTAAAGTCAGAACTCACCCTGGAACAGCTACAATCCGTCATTGATGACATAAAATTTCATAAGCCCAATATCACCCTCTTTGGAGGCGAACCACTGCTCTACAAAGAATGGGCGAATCTCGTTCGCTATATTAAAGAGGCAGGACTCAGATGTAATATTATTACCAACGGTATGCTGTTGGAAAAATATGCAGAAGACATAGTCGCCCTCGGCGTGGATGAGATTATCTTCTCGTTAGATGGCACTCGTGAAATCCACGACAAAATACGAGGCGCCGTTGGAATCTTTGACAAGGCATACAAGGGGCTAAAGGCTATAAATACATGGAAAGAAAAGAAGAGATGCCTCACCCCTCTCATTAACATCTCCAGCACTATCTTTGAAACAAACTACCAGCAGATGGATAAGATTGTTGACGTAGCAGAAGACCTTTTAGCAAGTTCTATAACCTTCCATCACCTGATATTTCTCAATCATCAAACCTACGAGGGCCATAATAATATTTTCCAGTCATTATTTAACATCACCTGCCAGGACTGGCGCGGTTTTGTTCGAAAAACCCTGCCTAACATTGATGTCGAACAACTGATCGACACCATTCATCGTATAAAAAAAAGGGTTAGTCGGACACATATCTATTTTTATCCGAATCTAACGGACGAAGAGATCCGCCAATACTACACCAATTTTGACTTTAAACCTTCCAGTTACAAGCACCGCTGTATA
>Ga0105164_10000628_pt1 | contig 24033 bp, 20 predicted proteins | sample VDWuncwatermetaG_FD_89674 | JGI IMG/M metagenome (GOLD analysis project Ga0105164, IMG submission 89674) | Wastewater microbial communities from Netherlands to study Microbial Dark Matter (Phase II) - VDW unchlorinated drinking water | ecosystem: Environmental > Aquatic > Freshwater > Drinking...
GTACTAGGTATAGGAGCTAGAGCTCTTAATTTATTTATTATCTTATGGTACAAATCGGACAAAATGGAAACAGTAATGTAGCGGCCCAAACCAGTACAGGGACTGATGCTTCTCAGGAAACTGAAAGACTAAAGAAACAGCTTGAAGAAAGAAAAAAAAGTATTGAAACAAGATTAACCAATTCAAATAAAACCATTTCAAGCACTGAAGATGAAATCAATCAATTAGAATCAAAAACGTTTGTAGGTATTTTTGCCAGGATGTCAGGACAAAAAGGAGTTTTAGAAGAGCAGTTAAAAGCTGAAAAAAGATTTCGTGGGAAATTAGAAATTGAAAGAGTAGATTTTAATAAAACTAGTGAAAGAGTAGAAAAATTATTACAAGAAGGAAAAGTCGAAGAAGCAAAGGCAGTTCTAACTGGAAGAGAAGCAGAATATAAAGAAAAAATAAAATCAGCTACTTCAAGACTGTCTGTAGATTATAAACAAACAAAAGAAGATTTAAAAGATGTAGATAAATTTTTAGCAAACAGAGAACAAGATATTGAAAAAGCACATACAAGATTAGTCATATTAGCTTCGCTTATAAGTTTTGGTAAGGGTAAGGCTATTATTACTGCTGCAAAAGCTACTGCATTTGGTTTAACAGTAGGTCTTTCAAGCAATACTGCTGAAGGTCTTTCAAATACTTTTCAGTATGGACAAAGTGGAAAAGAATCTACTAAAACAGCTGCTCTTAAAACTGGAAAAGATGCTTGGACTTCTTTTAAAGTAGGCGCTGCTGGAGGGTTTGGGAAATTCTTAGGTGGGTTAAAATCTCTTTCAGCATTATCTAATATTACTAAAGCATTTATATCAGGATCTGCTGTATCAGCAGCCACCAATATTACAGATACTACAGTAGGAGCAGTAACAGGAGAAGATAAAAGAACATTGACACAAAAAGGAGTAGATTTTGTTAAAGATGCCGTCATAGGTGGACTTTCATCTATGCTTGGTCTTAGAGGTGAGCAATGGCAACAAGGGAAATCAGCAGTTAAATCAGCAATTATAAGAGGGACTACTGACGTAGCAGCACCTACTGCTTTAAATATTACAGTTGGTAATGTAACAAATATTACTACTGGAAGAGAAATGCAAACAGCAGATCAGATCCTTGACAGTACTCTTGATACGACTACAAGTACACTAGTAGGTGCTTATTCAAATACAAAGTCTTCATCTAATAAAGCTGAACCTAACAATCCTCAAACTACTACTGCTAAACCCCAGTCAGAAAATACAGAGCATGGTAGTCCTAATACCTCTCAGCCTGAAAAACAAGCTCTGCCACCACCAAAACCAAGTACTAAAGAAACACCTAAACCAATAGGAGAAGGAGAGGTATCTTCAACACCACAGCCAAAACAAAATGCTGCAGAAGCTGCAAAACCCCCTGAAATATTAGTCGTTCCAGGAGAAATAAAAAATAGTCAGGCATTCAAGAGTGCAGAAAACAAAGGGAAAGTATCAGTAGAAGTAGATGAAAATCTTCCCCCTGGTGTAAATGCAAGAGCAGAGGTAGTAGAAGAAGGTAGTGTACGATCTACAAAAATAAAAGTCAGTAAAGAAGTAGCAGAAAATATTAAAACAGGAAATTTAAGAGCCATAAAAATTCTAAGTGAAGAAATAGATCATGCAAATCAAAAAATGATCGATCCTATAATAAAAAACCCTGATGGCAGTATAGTTAAAAATCCTGATGGTAGTACTAAAACTATGTCTTTTGCTGAGTATAAGGCTAGACGTGCATTCCAGGAAGTAACAGCAAAGTTCTCTTCTAAAAATAAAGTTGAGGGCAAGAAGGCTACTAAAGTAGCAGCAGATAAAATACAAAGACTTATGGCTGAAGGGAAGTATGATGAAGCAGCAACGCTTGCAAAAGCAGGTGGTAACTTAGCTGAAATGAAAAGATTAATTGATGCTGGAAATTTTGAAGAAGCTATAAAACTTGCAAATCTAACAGATGAAGATATGGCAAATTATCAGAAAAACTATAAAGATAACGTAAATCCAAATCGTGAAAAATTAATACAAACAAGCAATAGTGCAGCAGCTAGACAGCCTAAACTTGACAAAACAGAATCAAGGAAATTCCTAGATGAAGCTCAAGATAAATTTGGCGATGCAAGTGCAGAAGAACTTAAAGATGTTATTGAGATGGGAATATTAGAAGCAGAAGATAAGGGCTTATATTCAGAATATGATGAAAGAATAAGAGAAAGCATAAGTTGGAGAGATTCTCCTGAGGAAAGAAAAATGGTTTTAGAAGTATTGGATGCTTATAAAAAGAGTAAGGCTGTTCAAGAAGTTAGAGATCATGTAAGAGATACTTTTGGTGTTCTGGAAGGAAATGGTAAACCTGGAACAGTATTTTTAGGAAAAATTACAACAGATGGTGATGAAAAAACTATTACAGGAAAAACATCACGAATTGATAAGCCACACATAGAAGATGAACCAGTATCTAAAACTATTTCACCAAAAATAGTTTCTCCACTAGAGCAAGCCAAGATTACTGAAGCGCAAAACCAACTTTTAGACAAAGCCATAGTTTATTTCAAAGATGATCTATGCGATACGTCAGATTCACCAGCAGCTTCAGTGATGGCTATTCAGAAACGTATTCAAACTCTTCCTGGTCAATTTAAAAACATTAAAAAAGAAGTAATAAGCAGAAGAATGAGAGAGGCTTTATATGAAGTTGCTAGTGACACAAATAGCACTTTTGAAGCAGTTGAAAAAGGAAGACAGCTTGCTAAACTCAACAGCACTGAAAAAATGAATTTTGAGGGAGTTTATAAAAGGTGTATAGAAGAAAGATTTCATAGAGAAATACAAAGAGATGGAAAATTAAGTGAAACATCTATAAGGCTTATTGATAAATTAGAATTAAATCAAGAATATAAGGATCATTTACCAATACCTCCTGCACCTATAGTAAAGACTATTAATCCTGTGTCTGTAAAATCTGAAATTCCTGATACAAAAATAAAACCACCAGCCCCTGAGCAAAAAACTCCTTCATCTCAAGATGATGTTAAAACAACACCTGCTAAAAAAGAAGTAAGTGCAGAGTCTGGTGAAATAAAACCACAAGAAAAGGCATTTGATTTTACAGCAGCAGATTTAGAAAGGTTAGGTGCTAGCCCACATGAAATTGCTCATGATCTTCCTGGTTCTGCTGGGGATGAAAGAATAGGAAATCTATTAAACAACCTTCGTGTAAGTGCAATTGCTAAACAGCCTTTTGAAGTGGTTTCGAAAATATCTGGATTTGATTCTCCAGAAGAAGCAATTATTGTCCTTAAAGGACATTTAAAATCTGTAGGTATAGATGAAGACGTTGCAAATTTATTAGATAATAGGGCTAATAAAAATGTTACACCACTAAAGCCTGAAGATTTCCAAATTGCAATTTATAGCTTTAGTGATAATAAAGCAAGATTACTTTTCATTGAAGCAGAAATTATAAAGATTAAAAATGAACCTGACGTAGGTGTTCAAGATTTACGACTTGAAGAATTAGACACTATTTCTAGGCAGATTGGATTGGATAATGAGGTGGGGAAATTATATTTAAAACATAATATTGTGGGGGATAAACCTCATGAAGGTTCTAAAGAAAAAGATTCTATTCAAGTCCCGGAAGATACAATAGAAAAATTAAGAAATGCTGGTGGTAACATAAACCCTGGAGGCAGGATGTTATCTATTAAGTCAAATATAGAGGGATTGGTATTAGAAACTGATGCTGACGGAAACATAGTAGTTAAGATTGAACATGATTTACTGGATTATGCAATATATCAAACTCAGTTAAATAGACTTGCTGAATTAATACACAATGGTAGTGCTCCACAGCTGTTAGGAGGACAACAATCAACTGGTAGAATGATTATAGTTGAACCTCATACAAAGATTGGAGATATTCATCTTGTAGCTATCCACCCAAGAACAAATAGTAGATATTGGGGAGAATATAATGAAAAGACTGGAGAAGTTAAATTGCTTGGTGTTGCAGAACGTAATGATTGGGAAAACAGAATAATTCCAGAGTATCAAAAAAAAGCAAGAAAAAAATAAGCAATCTTTAGCTAAGAGCTATTGAAACATAACTTCCTTTATCATTAAATCTATTATCTCTTACTTCTATAAAAAGTCTTTCATCTCTAATTACTGCACGAGTTCTAATCTCACAACTTCTAGCCAAAGTTGGATTGTTTCTACGCACTTCTCTAAATGCTTCAATACTACCTTGAATAATTTTTTCAATCACTTGTTCTAATCTTTTTCTTTCTTCTAAGGTTAAATATCTATCTTGTTCAAGTCTTTCTAAAAGACCTTTTGCTTTAGAATAAGCTACGGTAGAAAGTGGGGCTAAATGTTTACTTGTTAAAGTGTCTCCACCTAAAACAACGTCATTTAATAGATCTACTGGTCTCATTTCTGGTGAATCATAACCTATAAACCCACTTTGATTAGGTAAACCTCCAAAAAAGCTAGTTTGAACTGTTTCAGACCTTCTGAAGCTAAATCTATCACTGGGATTAATTGGGCTAAAATTTACCATATGTTCCTACTTAAAAACTGAATTTAAAATCAATTACTAGCTTAACATGAATTAATTAGTGTTTTAAGGTCGAGAACATTAAATAAATTTAATCATCCAAACAGAGGATTTTTTGCTTTTGCTATTGATTAAGGAATTTATGTCTGTTATTGTTGAAATAATAAATAAATTATAAAAAAAGAGCTATTTAAACTATGGTAGTTAAGACCTCGAGAATTAATGCACCTCATAAACATCTTTCAAGGAACAGAGAAATTCCAAAAAATACTTTTGTTGATAAGAAGAGCAAATCAACTCCTGCTCAAGAAGAAAGTAGAGCCAATACATATGCCCACGAATTAGCAAATGTTATAGGAACAAGATATGTAGCTAGCCTATCAGGCTATTTAATGGGTGATGATAGAGAAACTTGGAGAGAAGTAGATGAAAGATTTTCAACATATGGTGAGAATGATGTTGTTGGTCAAGGCTTGTTAGATCATTTAGAGGGTGTAGAAGCTGCTATTGGTGCAAGTGAACATGATGAAAATTTAGGACTTCCAAGCCTAGAAAAAAGAATTTTATTTATTTTTGATAAATTATCTCCTAAAAGAGAAATTCTAAATCCGAATCAAAACGACTCTTTATTTTATGAAAATTTGGATTACTTAGAACAGTTAGCTCAGATGAAAGACCATGGTGTAGATTTTCCAAGGACGTTAATTAAATCTTTTAATTCTTTAAGCAATGAAGAAAGACTTGCTTATTACACAGCAAATGAAATGTTTAAAGCTAATAAACCTTCTATTGAAATAAATAGATATTTAAAGTATGAGTTTTGTAAAAATATAGAAATAAAATCTCTAGCACAGAAAATGTCTGATGTGACTGGCAACCAATCATTGAAAAGTTATGTTTTAGATTTTCTTGAGGAAAGAAACGATGCAAAATCAAAACAATTTATTGCAAGTTTAATAGTATTAGGAAGTAAAAATAATTATCAACAAATGGCTGTAGATGGTGTAGGTAGACTTTTTGAATCTGTATATGAAATTCATAATCAATTAAGAGGCATGCCTGACAGGCATCATGGGAGATGTTTTCATGAAGAGGCTAGTGGGCATTATTTTGAAGCTAGGAAAGCACTTGATTTAATGAATGAGGGAAATATTATTTGGGCTTTAGAAATAACAACAACAGAGCGCTTAGAATCACTTTTAAAAGAAATTCCCTCTTATTCTGGATCACTTACCCATAAGCATGGCTATTTAATGGGTGATGATAATGTTAAAACTGAAATAGATATTTTAATGACTACACCAATGTGTGTAACTAAGTTAATTGAAGTAAAAAAGAGTAAAAGAGCGAATATCTTAACTTCAGAACTTCAAGCTAAAAGACAAAAGGATATTGCTCGTGCATATGGCTTAGGCTTAGAAAAAATTATAGGCTAATCAAAAAATCTATTAACTATCTAAAGCCATAGCTTGTGGATCAGTTAAACTATCAAGGATTCTATTTATATTTGCGTGATGTATGTGTGTTTTGGCATATCCTTCTAAATGCTTAGGCAGCTCGACTTTAAGAAATTCATTTATATTAATGTCATCTATTTGACTTACTTCCATTCCATGAAGTGTAAAAAGGGCTTCTAGTGAACCATTTTTACCAGCTTCGATTAATGGCATGATTGCTTCTTGATTTTTAGTTCCTCTAAGTTTTATGGCTGCAGTTTCTACAAAGGCAGGACATTTAGATTGAAGAGAAGCTATTAATAATTTTGTGGCATTGGTTGCACTTAAACATTGTAAAATCTTTCCAGCTTGCCACATTAAAAACGGATCCTCACCTACCCTTTCGTACACAGCCTTTAATTTATTTTTTACATCATCATATTCTATAGAATCCTCTAGTACGTCTAATAATGTCGATTTGAGAATAATATCTTCTTTATCAAGCAAACTCAGTAACTTTGTTCTCACCTCATTAGACTTAGGGTCTACTAACTGAGAAGCTACAATTACAATGTCATTATTAGTGTCATCTAAATAATTAAACAAGTCTTTTTCTAAAGCTGCTTTTACGTTTGGTCCTAAGCCTGGTGCTCTTCTTGTAGCTATAAGAATGTTCTCAATAATATCAATAATTCTATTTCTATTATCATCTCTTGAAATTCTGTTTTTAGTTTTAATTGGATCAAAGGTTCGAAGAGATTCTATGAGGGGCATTACTCCCAGTGGATGTTTTGTTTCTTCAAGAAATATTCTTGCTGCATCTTGTAAAAAATAATTATCTGACTTTAAGCGCTTTTCTAACTCAGGAATAAAGTCATCGTACTTGCTTATATCATGACCTAGTCCTGAATTTTCTTTTATGCTTTTACTTAATGCTCTAATATAATCTAAAGCTCCATTTTTCCTATCAGTATTTATTAAAGGCATTATTGATTCCCCTTTTACTCCTTTAGGATATGTGGGGACTTCTTCTACCCAATCAAATAAAGAACACAGGATTTTTTTTACATATTCATTAACTGGGTCAATATGAATCCACTTGCTTTGTATTAGTTTTATTGCTCTAACTAGTGCTTTAGATCTAGATGTAGTAGGAAGTTGTTTATTGTTTGAGATTCCTAACAGCTCTGAAAAGTTTTCTCTAAATTGTTCTTTACTGCCTAATGATTTTATACAATCAGTTTCTAGCTTAGCAATTCTTTTTTTTAAACCTTCCACAGACTCTTTTCTTTTTTTGTTGAATTGCTGTAATTCAGTTATCATGGGGTCATATTCATGAGAGTATGAATCCATAAGACTTTTATGTAATTTGTCATAGGCACATTCCCTTTTGTAAAATTCCAACTCTTTATTCCTAACGGTTTCCATTAATCCACTTATGCTTTCATCAGTTAATGATGAATCTTTATCTTTGCTTTTTAGATCTTGATTAGGACTTACATTTAAATCTATTTTATTAAAAGCCCCACATACAAAAGCCCCGATACTTAAAAGAACTAATCCTATCCCTACACCTTTTGTTCCATTACTTTCTTTTGAAAATCCAAAAAAAGTAGTAATTACTCCACCTACACAAAATAAAGAAGAAATGTAATCTAAAAGTGTTCTAGATGACCAAAAGTCTGGTTTTTTGCCACTGCTTTCTGCAGAAAGTTTTTTATGTAAGTCTTTTATTTCATCACGTGTAGGATTTTTCAAATCCAAAGCAAACAATGGAGTAATTGATCTGTGTATTGGAGTTGAAGTAACTTTTGGGGTCTGCATTTCTTTAACCAAGCCGATTCTATAGAAATAAAAATCGAAATATAATTTATATTCTTTTTTTGTATCAAGAATGTAATAGGTTAAGAGGTTTAATCTGAATTAAGCTAATAAGAGTCGTAATACTGAATGATTTCTGTTTATTTAAGCGGTTTGTGAACATTAAAAAAAATTAATCTAATAATAAAGATTTTTGCTAAGTCTTAATTGACAGGGCTAATTAGAAAAAGTTAATTTAGGAATGTATATGGCAATTTACTTACAACCAGCATATTTACAAGGACAGTTACCTAATAACAGTAGATTTATTTGGCAGCAGATTTCAAGAGCTGAGCCTTTCACTGAACTTTCAGTAGAAGATCTAATTACTACTATTGCTAGAAGAGTATATCCAGGTAATACAAAAGAAAAACCAGTTAAATTTGCTGTAGAAAAATTCCTTCGTTTAACTGAACGTCAAACCAGGCATTTGTCTAAAGATGACTTAAGTAGAAAAATTGACTTTTTAAAACTTCTTGCTTCTGAAGATTTTATTTCTAGGGAAGGATATGAATGTTCAGAACACAATATAGTCCATAACTTAGCTTTGACATCTGAGTACACTGCTTTTAATGATAAGTATGAACGTTCTGAACATAGAACTGCTGTTCAGGAATTTGTTAGATTTGTTAAAAATAACGTTCCAGCAAATACTAGAATCTCTGACTCATTTAAAAGAAGAGCAGTCATGGGTTCTATATTAAATGGTGATATGGCTCATATGCTTAGTGATTTAAAAGATTTTATTGAAGCTAAGATACCAGGTGTATTTAAATTGTTTAATAAGTTAGGTGAAGAATATAATTTCGAACATTTACAAGGAATTAGTTCTGAACTTGCTTTAGCTAAAACACTTCAAAAACAAGATTTTAAAATAACAGAATTTTCTCATGATTTCAAACCAAGTGATAGTAGGGATGGAGGAGAAATAGATATCGTGGCTGATAAAAATGGAGAAAGATTTTTCTTCGAAGTAAAAAAAGGAGATGAAAGAATTAAATCTAGACAAATAAGAAAATTAATTAATTATGCTAAAGAACAAAGAGATCAAGAAATTGCTCCTATATTAATCATAAATAAGCATGGTGGTGATATTAATAAAGTAGAAATTGGCCATGTATTATGGAGAGTAGGAAATGAACTTAGACCTAATTTAAAAATCTGGGATAGAGACTTAGTCGATATTACAGATAATTTTCAGCCTATTGAACCACCTCCTCCTGTAGATAAACCAGTGCAGCTCGAAAAAAATCTATAACCATGTTAAATTAAAAAGGATAAATGAGCGATCTTAGAACAACATCAGTAAGAGTACCAGTATTACCTAGAGGTAGTAGTGTAAGTTCTGTTCCAGCTCCTAATGTAAGCTTTTCTAGTACTGGATCAGTAGGAAGTTCTGGATCTTTAAAAACGGTTGCTGGTGCTGAACTTTTACTAAGACTTCATGATATAGATTTTGCTCAAAGGTATGAATTAGCAGCACTTGTAAGAGATGCAATTATAGAAAGTCAAATTAAAGAACCTGTAGAAATCGAGGGAATATTTACTTTTCTTGCAGATGAAAATATAAGTCTTCGTGAAATATATGGAGCTTATGGAAATACTGTAGAGCTAAGAGTCGATGCAAGAGGATTTTTAACTGAAATTATAGTGGATGATCACCTTTCAGGTGAAATAGTAAGTGCCCTACTTCCTGAAGAACCCTCTCCAGGTAATTTGGTTTTAGACACTAAAGGATTACAAGACTTATTAAATCTTTCTCCTGCAGTTAGTTCTTTTTTGGAAATTAAAGAAGGGCAAACAAGCCTTACTCAAGGTGAGCTTTTAAGCAGATTGCGTTATTTGGAAACGTCACTAAATACTAAAAATTATAAGGTTCCTGAGAGTGCTAAAGCTTTAGAGATTGAATATAGCGCATATAATGCTTATTCTATTCATAGAATTACTACGGGTGAATCCTCTGTTGCATTGGGTGTTTTAGAGTATAACTTAGTTAACACAGCTGACCCTGGTGTTAACTCTTTTGAGTTTAGACAAAAAGCAGCTACTTTATTAGGTGCATCTTCTAAAATGTCAACTTTAGAAAATGCCAAAACAATTACGTTTTTAAAACAACTTACTGAACTTTCAGCTCTTAAAGTGCACGGTGTACCTAGGCTTTTAACTAAAGTAACAAAAAAAATTGCAGAGGGTCCAAACAGCTCTGATGGCTTATATCTTGAAACTTCTATGATTTTACAAATGGCTAGAGATTTAAATAATAGCTATGGGAAAGATGTTGAAATTGAAGTTTCATATACTCCAAGACCGAGTTTTGAAATAGACTTTAGAGTTGTTAAACCTGGAAAGAGTGGAAGGAAAGAAACTTATTTCGGTGAGTGTAAAACTAGTATAGAAGGGACAGCAGAAAAATCCACACAAAGAAGGAAATTAATTGAATTTGCTGAGGAGAGAAATGGTTTTGTAGCTTATATTATTCAAGGCTTAAATAAAGACCTTAATAGTGCATTAAATAATTTAAGAAGTGCAAGACCAGACCCATTTTCACTCAGTATAAATAAGCTTAGAGATGTAGCAAGTAACCCAAAGGTAGTTTTCTGGAATGATAGTGGTGAAGATACTACTGATAAAGTAAAAGAGTGTTTGGGGTATTTAGACAGAGTCCATCAAGGCTAATTCTTCTACAAAACAAAATTTGTATTGTTAAAGAAAATTCATCTTTAAAACCAATAAAAATATTATAATTTCACTTAATCATGCCAAGAGTTCCACCAGTAGCCTCAGGTCTAAAAAACAATAGAAGAGTAGATAACCCTCATTCTGCTGGTAAAAAATTATTACAGGCTGCTCAGCTTTCAAGAACACAGACAAATAATAAATCAGAACCTGGTTTAAGAGAAATTGGCGGATTGTTTGCTCAAATGATAGGTGGTTTACCAGGAGCTGCTGCTCATTTAACAACAAGAGTTGCTGCTCGTGTGACAAGTACAGTAGTAAGAGCTTATGTTGATTCTGTTAAAGATTTTGGTGCTGGAGTAAAAGCTTTAGCTAATGAAGTTAAGATTAAAGTAGCAGAATGGAGAAATCCAAAACCTGAAGAGAAAAAACAAGAAGAACCTCATTCTGTTGTTAACATTCCAATAAAGAAAAAAAGAAGACATATCTATGATTCAGGCTCTATTGTCATACCTTCTCAAAAACCACATAGAGTAAGAGTAAAAAGTAGAAATAATAATAGACCTAGAAACACAAAGCTATCTAAATCTGAGTCTGATCCTGCTTATGAGATTTTAAAGTTGAGTGATAGAGATCTTATTGAGAGCTTGATTTTGCAATTTGATGAGATCGCTATTAATGTAGAAAGTAATGATGAGATAAAATTAAATGCAAGAAAAATCGTAGTTTTATTAGAAGGTATTTGGATGGGTGTTCCTTCTAATGCTTTTATGGGAATGTTCAATTCTTCTCATAAAACACACTTAAATCAAGTAGCACTACAGCAAGCATCAGAAGTTGAATTAGTAAGAATTTTAGGTTCACAATACCATAATAATGGTTTAGCTAAAGAAATTGTAGGAAGAATTCTTAAAGCTGATCTGCATGAAGAATTAGATGATTCGCGAGCAGTTACTTTAAAATTCCCACAAGCTAATAATGCTATTGTAAGTTTAGAAGTTGTATCTAATCCAATTTCTGAGTCTGTGGAAGCTCCTGATGTACTTCAAATCCCATATGAAAAAGTATTAGATGGACATATAAGAGAATTAAGAAAATATTCCGGAATGTTTAATTTATCTGAAAATACTATGACTGATTTTTTTGGATTGATTAGGCGTGACAGCGAATATCATTCTACTCTTGATAACACTGAATTTGATTTAAGATTATCTTTGCTTAGAGCATACCAATATGAAAGAGTAGAAAATATTTCTAATAGTTCTGAAGTCTTAGAATCTGAATATAGAAGTTTTTTAGAGTATCACAGAATGAATGGAATTGACAGAAGTGCTATAAACAGTGCTGTTGGTGGAACAGAAGAATTTAGAGTTAGATCTTTTGAAAGAAGAGTAGAAGCAGCAAGAGTATTAAATAGATTAGGAAGAGATGCTAAAGTACTTGCTCTTGATTTCATTAAACATCAATCAGTTTTACTGGCACATAATTCAGAAGGTGCTGATAATTTTGGTAAAGAAGTTTTTGATGATGTAAGAGGAGGGAATCAAAACCCACGATTCTTATATTTTAAAGCTGAAGCAGCCGCTACTCTTTTAAGCCATTATAAAGAAGCTTTTTCCGGTGCTGGAAATGTATCTATGTCTATTACTGACTTAGATGGTAAGAGAGAAAATAATTATGATATGAAATTAGAAACACCGCATAGCATTTATTTAATTAGAGTTGAAGATGGTTTAAATTCTTTTGTAGAGCATGTTGAGCATACAAAAAGGTTAGGAAATTCAATTAAATCTTTGGGAAGAAGAATGGAAGCGGTGAAAAATGAGACAGGTGTATGTGTTATTAAAGGACTTGGTGAAATTATTTTAGATTTAGATACTCAAAGGATTGGAAGAAGATTTGCTAGCTTGATTGATCAATTAAGAAAAGCTTTTGGTAGATTTGATAAGGATCTTCAAATCTGGGATGTTCATGGAAATGATCGCAGAAGTGAATTGGAGAAAAGGTTAAGTCAAAATGGTTTAGATGCTATTGTTGCTTAAATATTAAAACAAACTTATTGACAACAAAAAGGATCCGTCCGATTTACTCGGCGGATCCGGTCATTCGTAACTTGTAGCCCAAGGAGATTTCAGCTGGTCTGAAATCCTATAAATAATGAAAGGCGGCTGGCGGATTTGAACCGCCGATAGAGGTTTTGCAGACCTCGGCCTTACCGCTTGGCGAAGCCGCCGAAATAAAAAACAGAAGATAGAAAATAGAGGACAGAAAACAGAGAATCAGAATTCGAGTTTTAGTTATGTGAGACTGAACAAAAATATTGTACCCAATAAAAAGAAGAAAAACACTTAATACAGATTATATCTTCTTACAAAAAATCGCTTCTCTGTTTAAGGTGTATGTTTCCCCACCACCGATAATTTTTACCATTGTATTTGGGCTAAGCATAAGTTTTTCAAGACCAAGATCCAATTTTTTTATTCCAGTAAATTTCATACAACAAGGAACATGCTTATCTATATAGAAAAAACATTTTGGTTCAGTTTTTACCAAGTCCTCTTCTTCTTTACATGATGGTTCATAGCCACTAGGACAAAGTAATTGTCCTTCTTTGCTACAGGTAGGATAAACAGAATTAACCTCGACTTCGCAAAATCCGGGAAGACAAAAGAAAAATAATGCTACAAGAATTGAAAACTTAATTCTATTCATCTTTTAACCTTTTCATATAAATAAAATTTAACCATAATTTATGTATTTTCTTCTTAATCTTTTAATTAAATAATTCTAAATCTTATTTGATGTAACCCTGGGTTACAGAAATCTATTTATAAACCTGATAGGATATGTGTTAGATAGGTTTAAGGTATTAACCGCTATACATATGAGTCTCAATCAAAAAAACATATTATCACTGCTAATGACAATATCGTTATTTAACTTACCTTGCTATTCATCAGACAAGTTGTCAAGCAGGGACGAAGAAAAGCTTTTACAGTTAAAAAGCTCTTCCACTCCTCAAACATTGATTTTTGGAAAACTTGATGAGCCACTAAAAGCAAACATTTCAATTTATGAAATAAAACCAAATGTAATCAATATTCAAAATGATCTCGAAAAAGTTGAGGTTAAGAAAACTACTGATTCAGCATTGCAACCTATATCTTTAGGAAAAGAAAAAGAAGAAACAAAAGATATTCAGGATTTAACTGAAAAAAGAAAACAATTACAAAAAGAAGAAATTGTAGGATTGAATTTTATTCAACCTTCAATTGGACTGACTGAAGAAGAACAAAGTGCAATAGATGAGTTCTTTACAAGAAATGAACAAGAACAGCTTTTAAATCTTTGGAAGTCTGCAATTGAAAGAAATAAAACAATTCAATTTATAGTTCAAAAACTAACTCCTGCAAAATCTACACAGGAAGGAAATTCTGCTCTTTCAAAAACAATTGGTGCAGCAGTGTTCCTGCCTTTCTATGCAATACAGGCTATTTCAAATAATCAAGGGGCATTTTATGGTAGTCAGCTCGGGGGTAGAGTTCTGGGAAGCATAGTAGATGGGAAGATGCAGAAAAATCAGGCTCAGCTTCAACTTTCTCAGACTGAAACCATTGTTCTTTTTATGATGATAGATGAAGTGGCTGAAAGATTAAGAACCAGGTATCATGAATATAAGAAATTAATGGTTGACCGTGCTTTGGCATCTAATGAGTTAGAAGAAGCAAAGAAAGATAGTTTAGATGCTAGAGATACAAAATCTGTAGAAGCACAATTCCTTACTTCTATACAAAGACGTTCAATTGAAAGAGAAATTAGAAAAATTGACTCCAGTATTAGGGCCCAACGTAATGCTTTAATAGAATTATCAGGTATGGACGCTGTCAATGATCTAGATAATCAGTTAAAATTAGAATTGGCAGCGACGACAAATACTCCATTAGATTTTATTGGTGTACGTAGATAATAAAAAGGAGACCTCATATGGCTAAGACGATGGTAAAAGAAAAAGAAGACGTAAAAGAAAAATCTCGCGAGAAGGCGAATTCTAAAGAAGAGAAACTTGAAAAATTAAAATCCTTAAATTTAACCTTAGAAAAAATTGAAAAAGATTATGGAAAAGGTTCTGTCATGCGTCTTGGTGATGCTAAGTATGGAATTATAGATGCTATTCCTACAGGTGCCCTTACTCTTGATTTAGCTCTTGGACTTGGTGGAGTACCACGTGGAAGAGTTATAGAAATATATGGACCTGAATCCAGCGGTAAAACTACAGTGGCTATGCATATTTGTGCACAGGCTCAAAAACTGGGTGGAATTGCAGCTATTATCGATGCTGAGCATGCTTTAGATCCAGAATATGCAAAAGCTCTTGGAGTAGATACAGATAATTTGTTAGTAAGTCAACCAGATACAGGTGAACAAGCTCTTGAAATTACAGAACAGTTAGTAAGATCTGGTGCTGTCGATGTAATAGTTATAGATTCAGTTGCAGCACTTGTTCCTAAAGCTGAAATTGAAGGTGAGATGGGTGACTCTCACATGGGTCTTCAAGCAAGACTTATGTCTCAAGCACTTAGAAAATTAACTGGAATTGTAAGTAAAACTAAAACCGTAGTTATTTTCATTAATCAAATGAGACAAAAAATTGGTGTAATGTATGGTTCAAATGAAACTACAACAGGTGGGAATGCTCTTAAATACTATGCTTCAGTTCGTTTAGATGTTAGGAGAATTGAAGTATTGAAAAAAGATAATGTAGAGTATGGAAATAGAATCAAGGTAAAAGTAGTTAAAAATAAAGTGGCTCCTCCATTTAGAATTGCAGAGTTTGATTTACTTTATGGAAAAGGAATTAGCTTTGAAAGTTCATTACTTGATGTGGCTACTAGCTTTGATGTCGTCCAAAAATCAGGAACATGGTTTAGCTATGATGGAGAGAAGATTGGTCAAGGGCGTGAAAAGGCAGTAGAAGTGCTTACTTCAGACCCTAAGATGTTAAAAGAGGTTGAAGCTAAAGTTAGGGCTAAAATCCAAGAACAAAGGCTTCAACACTCCAATACCGCTCCTAGTGCTGAGATAGATGATGAAGACGTTGAAGAGGATGAAGACGAAGAGTAAATCACTCTTCATCTAAATCAAGACCATTAGTTGTCTCTTCATTTCCAGTTGTAGGGACTAAAACTGGTCCAGGTTCGCTTTGGCATTCTGAAAGAGGTGCTTCTGCCCATTGGTAATTACCAAAAAGGTCATACCATGGATAGGTACATTTTTTACATGTTGTTGTCGTTGTGCCATCAGTATTTTCTTTAGTACAAAGACCTTTTTCATCTGGTTTATGGCAACTTCCTCCAAAATTACAAGTGCCAGCTTTACCACAGGTTTTTCTCTTTGTGATTTTTATATTGTATGTTGTTCTGGAACAATTGTTTTCATTAGGTGGAATTAGTGATTGATCAGCTGTTACATTTATGCATTGAGAAGTGCCTAACTTACCTTGTACCTCACCTGCATACTTCCAAGCAGCACTTAAGTCTTGAAAAGTTCGGCAGCCTTTAAAATCAAAAATAAAATCATTTGGATCATCACTATCTACACAAACAGATATATATTTAAAAGTCCCTTCACATCCTAATCCATGCCCAAAATATTTATTTTTAACTAAAGTGCAACCTTTAAAACCACCAGTAGGATCTCCTAAACGCGTTTCAACGCCCGGATTACTCTTTACTTCATTATATGCAGTATCTGTACAATCTTTTGTCTCGTCAGATTTAAACCAGTTATCACACCACGTTTTAAATATTGTTGAAGAGATACACTTACCACCAGACCACTCACAATTCTTGCTACAAGACCAGTAATCTTTAGAACTACAGCTAACATCTGTATAGTGAGAACAAACACAACATATTTTTTGAGGAGGAGTAAGAGGAGCAGTGGGAATAACGGGAGCAGCAACGGGAGGAGGAGTAAGAGGAGCAGTGGGAGTAATGGGAGCAGCAACGGGAGGAGTAGTAAGAGGAGCAGTAGGAATAACGGGAGCAGCAATTGGAGCTAAAGAAGTTGTTGGGAAAGGCCCATAAGCATAAGCTTTAATTGAGTTAAAAGAAAATGCTAGTAATAGAGCAATAGAAAAGCTGAAAATTTGCAGATTTTTAATAGACATCTTAAAAACCCTATACCCCGATAGATTAAGAAATTAAAGCTAAAGGTGAAAATCATTCATCTAGTGTATAAAACAAAGAAAATTAAGTAAAAATAAACATGGCAGTAAAACATAAAGTTTCAAGTATAATAAAAACCATGCAAAAACCTATATTTAGCTTTTTTTGGTTTTATTTTAATCCTCAAAGGAGCGATTAGGTATTAGGTCATAGGATTTAATTAACCCCGCTCCTAACTCAGGCAGCGGGGTTTTTTATGTTGAGACTTGCCATGGCAAGTCTAATAAAGGAGAAAACAATGTCAGAACACAGTAAAGTACAGGTCGGTGATGTAACCATATCAAGTGATAAACACACATATATTGCAGGTCCATGTTCAGTAGAAAATGAAGAACAAATTTTTACTGTAGCAGAACATGTAATTAAAAATGGTGCCACTATCTTAAGAGGCGGAGCTTATAAACCCAGAACCTCACCTACTGCCTTTCAAGGACTAGGTGAAAAAGGCTTAAATCTTTTATTTAGTGCAGGAAAAGAATTTAATGTTCCTGTACTTACTGAAGTGATGGATTCAAGTCAGATTGACACTATTATTAAAGCTTCATGTGGTCATCCATTTATTTTTCAAATTGGTGCTAGAAATGCACTTAACTATTTTCTTTTAAGAGAAGTAGGAAAAACAGGCATGCCTGTACTTTTAAAAAGAGGAAAAGGTGCCATGGTCTCTGAAATGATTAGTGCTTCTGAATATATTACTATTGGCGGAAGTCCAGTCATCATGTGTGAAAGAGGCATAATGTCATTTAGCAGTGCTTCAGGAATAGGAAGATTTACAGCTGATCATATGGCTATCTTAAAATTTCAAGAAGCAGGGTTTTTAACCATTTTTGATCCTAGTCATCCAGCAGGGAAAAGAGAGTATGTAACACCTCTTGCTTTATCAGCAGTGGCTTTAGGAGCGAATGGAACTGTAGTAGAAGTCCATAATAATCCTTCTGTTGCACTTAGTGATAAAGACCAGGCTTTAACTTTAGAAGATTTTTCACTTTTAATGAGAAAAGCAAAAGGTATAGAAATGGCATTAGAGATTTGTTCTGAGACAGTTAAGGAAAACCATTTCACGTCATTGCGAGAAGGCTTTTTTAAAGCCGACGAAGCAATCTCGATATCTTAACTGAATAAAACCAATCCGTATTATTAAAACTATTTAATGTGATTGTTATAAGTCAAGCTTATAATATTTTGTATGCTTGTAAATAGAAATCGTTTTGATATCGATAAGTTACCTAAGCAATCTGAACCTTGGATAGATAGGGCAAGAAGATCAATTATTCCTCTTCAAGAAGGTCAGATAAAAAGAGAAGTCATTGCAGGGCACGCTACTCCAATTTTGGTTCCAGAAGTCTTTGCACAAATAATAGATAATTTAAAAGGAGTCTTTTTTGCTGGACTTTAAAATGTAGATAAAGCATGTAAAGCAGCGGATTTTAGCCCAGTCCAAATTCAAGATGTAGTAAGAATGTTTCAGTTTAATTTAACACTGGATGTTGCTAGACTTTTCCAAGAACAGGGAATACTAAAGCTTTCTCCTGAAGAAAATCTTATCCCAGCTGGAAAAGCAATTGATAAAACAACTGATTCAGTATTTCATATCCATCATGTGCAAAAAATTGGTTTTCAGTCTTTAGGATATTCTTCACCAAAATCTGGAGAACTTACTTTTGCTGAGATGTTGGGAGAGCATGAAGCTTTAGATATTGAGATCCCTGATGAACTTATTGGTAGTCAATTTACTCCTCTTAATCAAGGAAATCCAGATGATCAAATATATTTATTTATAGATGGAGTGATTGCTCATAGAGGGAAAATTTTAAGCCCTACAACAGAAAGAGAATTAACGTATGTAGAAATTAACTATGATAAAACCCCAAGAACTAATCCAGAGGATGACATAAGCTCTTTAAGAGCTGATTTTATTAAAGCGCAGCCCATGCACTAAGTCTAATCAAAACTCATTTCTAATCCATCACCAGATGAAACGGCTTGAACTGGTTCTTCTTCACTAATACCTTCTATTACAAGATCATCAGAGTTTTCTGAATCAAAACTTTCTACTAGAGTATCAGGTAATATCTCTACTTCTAAACCACCATTAGTATTGTTTGTGATTTCAAAAGTAGGAATATAATTAAAAGAACCATCAAATTCTTGATTATGAGTAATAACTGTTAAATGATGAAGTCCCCCATGTTTTAATAAGTTATTAGGTAATGAAAAAACAAGATTTTTTCCTTTTAATTGAATATCTATAGTATTTGTATCTAGTATTAGATTTTTTCTATGTTTTGAATTACTTAATTCTATTTCAATGTTTTCAATGCCTGTATTTTTAATAGCGTAATAAGCTCTTGTAGAGAGTTGAATATTTACTTTATTTTTACTTCCTGAATAAACGTTAGTAGTGCCGTAAGTACCTCTTATTTGAAGTTTACTTTGATTTGCATGAACAGCTTGTGTTGTTAATGCAAGAGCTATAAGTACTATTATTAACTTCCTAATCATTAATCCCTCCTCTTACAGTTAATCTTATCTAAAATCCAAAATTGCTTTTACTAAATATTTGAATCGTAATAGCTCTATGAAATGGCATATTAGATATACTTTATTAAGGAAAAAATAAGATGTAGGGAAAGCACTAAGAAATTTTTATATGAATAGCCCTAAATACTAGTAACAGAATGTTCTTTTTTAAACCATTCTACAAACTTTTTAATTCCTTCTTCAGGTTTTGTTTTAGGGTTGTAGTTTAAAAGCTTCTCAGCTTTACTAACATCTGCATATGTAATAGGGACATCACCAGCTTGTGCTGGTTGCCATTCTATAATTGCTTTTTTACCAGTAGCATTTTCTATAAGTTTTATTAAGTCTAAAACAGATGTAGTGTGAGATTCACCTAAATTAAATATTTCAAAACTTGTTTCATCGTATTTAATAGAAGCCGTAATTCCATCTACTATTTCAATGACATAGGTAAAATCTCTTTTAAATAAGCCATCTCCAAAAACAGGAATTGGTTTTCCTTGTTCTATTAACTCTGTAAATTTATAAATAGCTAAATCTGGTCTTTGACGAGGACCATAGACTGTAAAAAATCTAAGACAAATAGTAGGGAGATTGTAGAGATGATTATAGGCATAGCAAAACTTTTCGCCACTTAATTTAGTCACGCCATATGGAGATATTGGTTTTAAGTCTAATTCTGTTTCTTTAAAAGGTATGTTTTTACATTCTCCGTAAACTGAACTGCTACTGCCAAATACAAACTTTGTACAGCTATTGTTTTTAGCTGCTTCTAAAAGATTTAAAGTACCTAAAACATTTACTTCTTCATATAGTATGGGTTCTTTTAAAGATGGGCGAACGCCAGCTCTAGCTGCAAGGTGTACTACTACTTCTGGCTTATGTTCTTTAAATAGTGTGTCTATCTTATTCTTATCTCTAATATCAAATCTGTTTCCAATAAAGTTTTTATTGTTTTTAAAAGAAGAGATATTTCTTTCTTTGATTTTTACATCATAGTAACTATTAAACTCGTCAATTCCAATAACAGTATTACCTTCGCTTAGAAGCTTTTCAGTTAAATGACTACCTACAAAACCTGCAAAACCAGTTACCAAAACTTTAGGCATGTATGAAATCCTTAGGTTTTACAGCACCTGCCCATGTTTCAAATTCTTTTTCTTCAAGGATATTTGTAATTCTAAGAAGTGAGCTTAAAAGATTTTCCCCTTGTTTATTTCTGGGGATAATAATTTCATTTTCTAAAACAAGTTCATTGTGAATAACTTTTTGGTAATTTTTTTGTGGTGATGAATTTAGTTCAGTCTTCAACCAAGTAAGAAGTACTTCTTTTACTTGTTTCTTTTTGTTTTTGTTTTTGTGATAATAGCTTACGAATTCTTCTAGAATCATTAGATATTCCTTTTTTTAACCCCCTTATTGTAACCATTTATAACAAGGGTATGTCAAGAAATTGTCAGATATTTGAACAAAAGTATTTTTATACGCTTTGTAACTAAGAAAACACCTAAGAAGTATCAGAGGAAAAATGTTCCTCCTAAATGTCAAGAATTGTTTTTTACGCCCTAGATTGCTAATCTTTTATTACTTAAGTCAATGAAGACAGGCGAATTAAAGAAGTATATATGCAAAGTCAGATTCTATTAGAAAGTAAACAAGATAATACATTTAAGCCTAAAGGATTACTCCAGTTTGTAACTATTCAAAAGGCAAATAATAGACAAATTAAAATACCCTGTGCTAATGAAGCTGTGGCCAAAAGACTTATGGATTCAAGAATTATAAAAAATAAACTACTCTGTACAGACAGCTAAAACAATTGCAATTGCATAATCTCTTTCATGAGAAATTGAAACTTCAAAGTTTACTAGCTTTTTCTCTTCAGCCTTTTTTTTAGCTCTGCCATGTAAAACTAATTTAGGTGCACCAGTGGGCTCTCTAAGGATTTCTATCTCTTTAAAATAAACTCCGCGAAGACCTGTGCCTAAAACTTTTGATGTCGCTTCTTTGCTCGCAAAACGCCCTGCAAGCCTTGAGATTAAATTTCTTTTATTACTAGTGACATACTTTAGTTCATTCTCTGTTAAAACTCTTTTTAAGAGTCTCTCACCAAACCTTTTATAAGCATCTTCATACCGTTTTAGCTGGCAAATATCTGTACCTATCTTTACTCTTGGAATGGTGTATTGTTTTTCCATATGGGACTTATTATAAATGTAATACTGCTTACATGCTCAATTAATTAAATTTGACGTAGAAATACGGTGATTTGGTATTATATATCTGGATCTTTTTTAGATCTTTGTACACTTAATAAATCATTCCCGGGTAGCTCAGTGGTAGAGCGATCGGCTGTAAAAATTGTGCCTACGTGCCTAAGTTCTAATGTTCTTATGAAGAACAAGGGAAGTAGAAGAAACAAAGTTAGCAGCCCGCAGTAGTAATATTGCGGTGAATAAGTAGGCTAAGTCAGGGAACCCCAAGTGTCGAGAGATAACGGGCAATCCTGAGCTAGGATAAATTTATTTATCTGAGTGCAGAGACTTTACACCTACCTCCCAAGCATTTAGTTGCGGGAGAAGAGAAAGTCCGACTCTTCAAGTAATTGAAGTCAGAAAGTAACCGATTGGTCGGAGGTTCGAGCCCTCTCCCGGGAGCCATTTAGATTTAAGAGAGGCGAAAGTCTCTCTTTTTTTCATTTTCAGTTAGTTTCTATTGAGAATTAGTGCTGCTAAAGTATAGGGTTTTGATTTTGCTGACAAGGTAAATTATTTTAATCAAGTCAGCAAAAAATAATCTAAAGGTACTTTGACCATCTTATTTGCTTTGTCTAAATATAATTCACTTGAAGAAAACACCAACCCATAATCACATTTTCTATCTTTTGTAGTTTTTTTAACCTGGGATCCATCTTTTTTACCCATTCCCACTTCTATAGCTATTTTTCTTTTATTTTCAATTTCTAAAATAAAATCAGCACTTTTTTCAGAATTATCATAGGTAAGGCTACCTTTATGAGGTATTACAAACTCTCTATATAAACTAAGTCCACTTGCGTCTTCCAATAATTTACCTTGTCTCATTTGCATAGTTGCTTGATTTCCAGATATAGAAAGAAGCTGTTCTCTAATAGAAGGGCTCATAAATAGATATTTGGAAGGCTTTTTCACTTTACTAACATTAGAACCATATGGAGGAACCCTTATCAGTAACTCAGCATTTTCTAAGTATCTTAAAATATTTGCAATTGTAACTGGTGTAGCTGATAATAAAGTGCTTAATTTATTTAAGCTCATTACATCAGTAGCATCAGCTAATAAAAAAAGAAGTCTTTTGATTGTCCCCAAAGTAGATTTACTAAACTTGGAAAGTTCTTTTATGTCATTAATTACTATCTTGTCTAATAAGGTATCTATAGCGTTATATAAAAGCCTGTCATCAGGTTCATTTATTGTAAAGGGAAGATTTCCTTTTGATAAATATTCTCTAATGGTAAGCCTGTCAACTTGAGACCAGTATTTATTTATTTTGTTTTCTAAAGCTTTTAATCTCTGAAAAACCATTTCTGCATCTTCAGAATAATATAAACTTAGTTTTAATTCTTTCTTGAGGTCTTTTATAGGTAAAACATTATATTTTATTTTTTGGAATTCAGTAAAACTCATAGGAAAAAGCTTTTCTAAGTGTGCTCTTCTTGCTACATCTGCATTGGTTTGTAAATGTAAAGCTGAGGAACCGCTGCAAATAATGAAAACCTTTTTTGTTCTGTCATAAAGCGTTTTAAGTGTTATTGCCCATTTGGGGTCTGATTGGACTTCATCAATAAATATAAAAGTAGGTTTTACTAGTTTTTCAAAACTAGTTCCTATTAATTGTTCATACCCTGCAATAATATCTTTTAGGCTAATATCTAGTATATTTATGGCATCATCTAAAGAAAAATATAGCTTATTCACATTTTCATTTTCTGTAGATTCTAGGTGTGAGAATATTTGAGCGAGAATGGTAGTCTTACCAACACCTCTTAAACCAGGTATTATTACCCATCTTTTTTCAGAACTTTTTTTAATAAAATCATCAACGTATTGCTTTAGTTTTATGTAAATATTTCTTGTAGGATATAGCTTCCCACTACTAGTTTTTGTAAAAGCACCTACTCTATATTTCGATTGAACCAATTGATTTTGAAGATAGTTAATCAATTCTTGATTTATTGCCATATTGCCCTCTTTGTTACTAATATAGCTAGCTATGCCAGTAGCCTCACTTACTAATATACCATACTATACTAGTAAGCTAAACCTCTATTAAAAATCATATAAAAATGTCATTTTTAGTATTTTATACAAAACTAAGCAGCCATATCCAAAAACTCACTAACTCTAAGCCTGCTAAAATCTACCCTTATGGTACTAAGAGCGTCAACTAGTAGGAGCCACTTAAGTTTCCCGCCCTTTCAGGGCGAGGCTCGCTCAGCGAAGCGGCAAGTTATAAGTTACAAGTTCTCAGACAAAGGCTGACCCGCCTCTGGCGGGCAAGGAGCGGTAAGCGTTAATCAGTTTGCTGCTTTTTGCTTTTATAGCTCTTTCTCAAATTTATAATCACATTCATTATTAAAAAGCTCATTAGGTTCTGTAGCTATCATTTTAAAACCATTCCTTAAATAAAATTCATGACCAATTTTATTTTCGCTATGAGCGTAACAA
>Ga0105164_10000631_pt1 | contig 23938 bp, 21 predicted proteins | sample VDWuncwatermetaG_FD_89674 | JGI IMG/M metagenome (GOLD analysis project Ga0105164, IMG submission 89674) | Wastewater microbial communities from Netherlands to study Microbial Dark Matter (Phase II) - VDW unchlorinated drinking water | ecosystem: Environmental > Aquatic > Freshwater > Drinking...
CTTATGTTTATATATTCTTTTGATCAAGGAAATTAACTCTATCCAGCCATATGCCGAAATAATAGCTATAAAAGGCATTATAGGCACCCTGAATCGTTCTCCGGCTAATAACATAATACCGCCGATAGAAACAACGATGAAATACAATATAATAAATAACAGTGATTGGAAATAAACATTGCACTTAGTTTTTGCGACACCAAAAATAAATCCTGTCGTCCAAAAAACCATCCAGGGATAAACCAGAATCTTTCCGATTACAGTTAATGCGCTAGAATGAAAATGTTTTAAAGTACCCGGCCTGGTCATAATTGATATAAAACTACGATATATTGCTTTAATATAAAAAAAGATCGGGCTCAAGCCTTGCATAGTCGGATCATCATTCCTGGCGTAACTGTGCATTAGGCCTAATCTGGTATAATTAGATTGGATTATGGTGCTAAAACTTATTTCTTGGCAATGCATATAATTTCTAATTTGCCAGGCTCCCAGAAGGCTGTATACTATACCCAAGAAAATCAAAGCATGGATAAAACCTTTTTTAGTATTCTCGCGGATATTCGCGTAAATAACAAATATGGCCATAGCAGCGCCAAGATAATAACTTATCGGCTGAACATAAGTAGCAGCAACCAATATCAAGGCAGATAATGCGGCCCATTTAATTTCCTTATTTTTTAAATACATGATAAATCCGTACGAAAACATAGATATAAGGAATAGAAATAGCGCTGTTGACAAAATCATTAGTGAAAAAACAGTAACGGACGTACTGTATAAAACAATAGCTGCGCTCAAAAAACCCAGCTTATGGTCAATTTTTATAGCTGTTTTATAAGTAATTAAAGCGGCTAATACGGTTAAAAATATTTGTAAAAGCACGATTCCGGTGAACGGGATCCTCATTAAATCATGCAAAATCCCAAAAAAAAGAGGGTACCCTGGCGTCCTGTATAATTCATACTTTAAAACGCCGTTTTCATCTTTAGTGGCAAATGCGCCTTGTGTTACTAATATGGCTGCCGGTTTTAAATAACTGGGGGAATCGGGTTGGATTTTGCTTTCAGGGGCGCAAATCTCAGCGAAAGCAAATAAGAAAAGCTTTATTGCTATAGCGATGATTAGAATATAAGAAACTTGAGTTTTATTCATAACCCCGAGAAGCCTTACCATAATTTATTATCGTGAAAGAACTTATATATCTGAACTCTGTAACTATCCGATATCTTGAATATATCATCGTTATGCGACCCGCGAAACGGCACAAATTGTTTAGGCTCAGGCGCAGCGTAAAAAAGTTTTAGCGCGTCGGCAAACTGGATTTTTTCATCATCCAAACCATGAACTATTAATTTTGGGATACGGATTTTTTTTATCTTGGACAAAGTATCGTATTTTTCAAACAGTATAGCTTTAATCGGTAAAAGGGGGTACAATTCTTTTGCCTTTAAATAGAGCGAAACGATGGAGCTTTCTAATATCAAGGCATCCACCTTCCTCTGGAGGCATAAATTTGCCGCAACAGCGCCGCCCAACGACTCCCCTAATACAACGATCTTGCCTATATTAATGTCATTTTTTCTAGAGATCAGATAATCGTATGCCGCTAAAGCATCTTTATACAACCCTGCCTCTTTTGGCGCGCCTGAACTTTTTCCGTAACCTCTGTAATCAAATATAAAAAGATTTATTCCCATACTATTGAAAAATTTTATCCTTGCTAATTGATCGCAAAGATTTCCGCGGCTGCCCGGGCAATATAAAATGGTGGCCTTAGCGCCGGCTGAAGGGATAAACCACCCGTTTATGGTCTGCCCGTCTTCTGTCTTGAAATCTATATTTTCATATGAAATGTTTATACTTTGAGGGGTTGTATACATATCCCTGTCACAATGGTATATCTCTTTTTGCTCCAGATAGATAAGATTTAAAAAAAGCGTGGCTGCGACTATGGCTAATCCTGATAGTATATTAAAAAAATAAACTGCGTAACCGCGCCGCCTATTGCCAGCCAATGCGCTTTTTATATTTTCGGCCAGGGCTTCGGATTTGGCAAGAAAAGCCACGCCTATATCATATTCGCCATTGCCTTTATCTTCTATCCGCACTACCTTGCCAAGCAATTTATTATTTAATATCAGGGCACGCCTAGTCATTGCCTTGTAGTCCGGAAATCCTCTCAGGTCCAACTCGATAGAGATGATATCCGACAGCTCGGGCCGGTTCTTACTGGTAAACAATATCCCGGAAGCGCTCAAATTTTTTGTAACGGCGCTGGTTGCTTTTTTGACAGCGACTTTATCCCAGCAAGGGAAAAATTTTCTGCAGAGAGCGCTTTTTTCGTGCGGATATCTGAAAAATTTTCTTCTTTCTACGCTATCGTATACTTTGGCCATACAAAAACCTCATTACCAATATAATAACGCCTGTTTTAACGGTTCCGGAGATACGAACATCTCGCCCGTAAAAGGAAAATCGTATAGTATGATTGTAAAAAAGATAATGCCTATCAACACCGCAAAGAAGATTGACATCGACAACTTAGATCTTAAATCTTCCGCGAAAAAAGCGATAGAAGCAATAACGGCTATCTCCCCAGCTATCAACACTAACCACAAAAATGGGTTGATGCCTGTCTTCGAATCCGTAAGGCGGGTGGAACGGCATTCACGTAACTCATATAGCTTACGAATCGACTCCTGGAGAAAAATCTGCTCTGTCTCTGTTTGCGGAGAATAAGCGGTATATACTTTCCATATATTCTTTGCTATCTCTGTAGTATGCGGGCTTAATTCGCTCCTCGTCAACGTCTTCCATTCGTCATTAATGACAGACCTTGTGTATTCTTCCAATAAAACGTGCGTCTCTTCTTTAATTTTCGGCAAAAAAGCTTCGGTGCTCCTGTGGAGCTCAATTAAACAATCAGCCTCTCTTTGCACATTTAAACCCGCGCTTTTAAAATCACTCCAAGCGGTAAACAGCACTAATGACACTAATACAGAATATATCAATGTCTTCGTTCCGAAAAGTATCATTGTCACTCCGCTCGTTTTATTATGTTTGCGATACGGAATAAAATAGTGCACCGCTTGTATCGTTATAACAGCCAATATAACCGAACTCATCACTATAATAATACCCAACAGAATTGTCGGGATTTTCAATAATAGCTCTTGAATGAATGGCATCTTGCCCTCCTGTTTGTAATCCCACCCTGCCTGCGCAAATATTAGTTGTAATTATACCGAGAATATATCTATTGTTTACGACGCATAACAATTTTTACAATAGCTTGGTAAATCGTGTTTCCGAATTTGTGTGCGAAAATCATGATATTTTGCCGAATACCATATTTCGCTAAAGCTTTTTTCAAAAACATTGCCCATCTTAATCGTATCCGAATCTCCTATCGTGCAACATGGAATGACATCTCCATTCGAGGCAATATATGCGCTTGTCCAGGGCCATAAGCATGGCTGCCTCCTTGAACAAAAATTACCATAATAGATATCCAGATGGATCTGATTTTCTTGGGCTATCGCCTTAACCTCGCTTATTTTAGCAGTTATGTATTTATCATTCATGTCAATCTTTACGAGATTGGTATATTGCTCCATTTCTTCCTTGCCCCAGTTATTTAAGAAAGGCTGCAGGGCAATAGAATCCACGCCTAGTTCTTTAGTTAATTTTATGAGCGCCGCGATTTCCGCTATATTGTCTTTGGTAATTACGGACCAAATAGAAATCCTGGGTTGTTTTCTGCCGCCACGAAGCTGAACTAATGAACTGATATTTTTCTTAACATCTTCAAAATTACTCCCGGCTCGAATTTTTTCAAAAGTTTCTTTTGTTGCGCCATCAATGCTGAATGTAATCGCTGTCTTCTTTAATTGCGCGAGCTGTTCTGCTGCTTGCCGGTTACAAAGACTTGCGTTTGAAACTATCTGCATTGATATACCGCGCGCCTCTCCTGATTTCAGCATATTAAGCAACTCTTTATTGAGCAATGGTTCGCCCATGCCCTGAAGTTTTATTACTCTAAGGCCCGGCAGCTGAGTTAAAATTTTATTAAAAGATTTTTCATCTAGATGCGTTATTTTTTTATCCCAGTGAGTCACTTGGCAATGAGAGCATCTAAAATTACAATTATTGTTTGGTTCTATGTCAATACTTATAGGTAGAAAAACTATTTCCTTCCATTTTAAAAAATAGCTAAGCGACAACCAAATAAAATTTGGATGTGTAAGGTGGAATTGTATTTGCCGAACTAAAACAATCAACATATATTTTAATTGCATAATTCGTATTCTATCTTTTATAATTTTCATAGAGAAGAGAGATTGTGCCCCTCGCGAGTAAACGTAATAGCTGGTCGCTCGGGACACCTGCCTGCCGGCAGGCAGGAATTTTACTAAACGTTATAGCTGGTAAAATTTGGCAGCCCTTTCCCGTATCACTACGGGAATGTATCTCTTGTTTACAAAGGTGTATTATAGCCGTAATACTAGATTATGGCAAGAAATTTCTAGTTCAGAGATAGAATTCCTCGGTGATTTTGTCCGTTTTGTCCGGTCTTTTTGGGCTGGAAATGATGTATAGACGCGCGACCTTTAATTCACGTAAACCCTTGCATGCCACACTGTACAAATCATCACTTATTCTTTTTCGCTACAGAATTTGCCAGACTATATTTACCACCTTACTCCGCCAATACTTCTTCTATCTTAAGAACAAAATCTTTCGCGTCTTCTAATATCCATTCGGCATCGTCATTTGTAAGTACTTCGACTCCATATTGCTCTGCGACCCTGTCTCCTTGTGCTTTTTCCAGGGCATTGGCGTATTTTTGTTCGAGCAGTTTCGCCCTTTTGATATAAGTAATATATTCAGGCTTTACTTTGCCTCTCCTGACATAGAATTCTTTAAATGCCGCTATGGCACAATAATGAGTCATAGCGCGAATACCTATCTTAAACAAAGCCGCCAAGACAGCATGATACATTGCGTAATATCCACAGATAATTGTCCAATCAAATAGATCATTCTCAAACATTATCTTCATTGCGCGAAGGTTCCTACGGGCTTTGTCGATATGTTGTCTCGCCCGTTCTATATTAACCGGCATCTTATGGAGATTTGGCAGACCTTCTTTTGGATGGAAACATCCATATAATATTTTTTCTATATCTTGTGTCATTTATTCATTCCCCTCTCTGACTAATTGCCAGAATAATGATTCGTTATAAAGAATTATTCTATCGCTCCACAATTCGTGATAGAATTCGGCCTTTTTCCTGAGGCCTTCTGTGAATTTTTCTATTGTCGTAGAAATTGGTCGAATTTCTAAAAGAGGGCTTACGTCTATTTTTGCCTTATTTAGAATATTAATGGCATCGCTATCTTTATTTGAGCTGACAGCCAATATGTCTATATCGCTGCCCTTAACCCATTCACCTCTAGCTACTGACCCAAAAAGGACTATTAGCTGAATTTGTCTTTTTGATAGTTTAATAACATCGGCGGTGTATTTTTCTAACAGGCGGGCAATGCTTTTATTTTTACTGTAGAATTCTTTTTTTCTTTTTAGCTCCATGTATTCGAAAAGCTTAAGCAAGTCTTCGCTATTGAGATTCGGCTTAAATAAAGACATATTCGAAATCTCGCGTCTTTTAAATAAGCCATCTTTTACAAATTGCCGCATCGTATCGTTAACGTTATTTAATGAAACTTTTGAAATCCGAGAAATCTCCCGTAAGTGGATTTCCTTTGCGGGATCGCTCATGAATATCTCCAATATCTTCTTTCTCTGTAGGGGTATTAGCATATATGACCTCATAGGTTAACGTTCTATAATATGGCTCAACTGTCCTATATTATGGTACACTATGAATGAATTGTCAACTTAAAATTTCTTTTCAGAGATAGGATTCCTTTCTGATTTTGTCCGTTTTGTCCGGTCTTTTTGGGCTGGAAATTACGTAACTGCTCAAGCTATCGATGGATAGCAATGTTCGCTTCCTTAGGCCCGGACATTGCCTATAAACCATCTTTTAATCTATATTTTGCGCTTCCCATTCTTCCATTTGTGCTACATTTTCTATATCTCTATAGGAAGCTGGCTGCTTCATTTCTTTTTTTAATGAATCTATTATAAATCCATCTATTCGTTTCCAGATATATGAGACAAATTTGACTGGATTAGGATTCCCTTTTTATTCCTATAATCAAGGTTATAGCTTTCTATCTTCTCATAGACTACTAAAATAGCTTCTTCGAGCAAATCATCTCCAAAACGCTGAATCAAATGAGGAAATACTTTTTTGTGGATTCTAAAAATCAGAAAACTAATGTGGCGAAGAACAAGCTCATCCTTGCTTTTCTTTGAGCCCTTTTGAGCCTTTTGAATCAAAAGTCTTTCTTCTGATAAAGAAATTTTCGGATAACGCTGATTGAAATAGCTAGGCATTATTGCAGAGACTGGTAAAATTAATATTTTGCACAAAAAGTCTCAGTTATGAGTTGTCTATGAATATGCGTTTTAGGCTATTACGAAGTCGACCCTTGTGTATTTCTTTAAATACAATATTTTTTAATATTAAAGGGCTACGGACGATAAAATTAATTATGTCGTTAAAAGTATAAAACTTTACAACATTTAACTTCCACAGTATCTTCAAAAGTCTTGGAAGAGTATAAAAAGAGAACCTTATTTTTTTACCTATCTTTTTTAGAGCGGAATGGCTATACATATCGGAATAGAGTTCGCCTCTATCAGTAACATGATAACCGGGCGTTTTCTCGGCAACTTCCCTAAGCTGTGAATATTTATCTATTCGCAATTTATTGTAAGTAATGGAATCAACTCCTATTTCTTTTGCAAACTTAGATATGTACATCATCTCTTCCTCGGTCTCACCTATATTGCCGTAAATAAAGTAGCCGTGATAATATATAGGGTACTTTCTTAGAATCTTAAAAGCTTTCCGTATACTATCTGAGTTAAAGCCTTTATTCATTTGAACCAGTATATGGTCATGCGGAGATTCTAAACCTATCAAGAACATTTTAAAACCTGCTTTTACAGCCTTTTCCAACAACCCAGGATATTTTGTTATTTCAATACGTGTCTGAGCTATAAAACGTTTATTTATTTTGCGCTCTATTATTAAATCGCAGATTTTTTCTGATCTTTTTGCATCTACGAAAAAATTGTCATCGCTAAATAGTATAATATCTGCGGTTATTTTTTCGATTTCTTGGATAACAGAATCGATGTTACGCGCTGAGTAGTTTCTCTTTTGTCCCAGCGGATTTAAACTAAATGTGCAAAATTTACAATTGTAAGCACAGCCCCGAGCGCTTAACATATAATCATATGTCGGGCTTGTGAGGTTAACACCATTTAATCTCATATTGTATGTATTGCGTCTAAGGCTGCGATCTGGCGCTGCCACAGTATTCACATCAGGTAGAGGCCTATTTGTATTATGGATTATTGCGCCATTTTTTATATAGGAGATACCTAGTATATTTTTTAGAGGCGTGCCTTTAAATATTTCCCTTACTGTCTCCTCTCCTTCGCCTCTTACGATAATATCTATTTTTGGACAAATTTTAAATAAATCTTCAGTCATTTCTGTTGCCGTATATCCGCCTACGACCAATAATGCATTGTCTGGTATTAGATTCAAAAGATTGCATATTTCATCAATCTGACGATTCCATCCGATGCCTACACATACAACATCTATTTCACCGCGTATAAAATCTATCAGTTTGTTAATATCTCTTAGGTCTTCCTCATATCTTAAGTCGATAAGAGTTACTTTATCCACAAGATCTTTAGCGCTTGCAGCCACATACTCAAGGCCTACGGGTGGAAAAATCTCCATTATGCTTCTCGTGTCGCTTTTATGAGAGATATAAGGATTTAAGAATAAGGCGTGTTTATATTTCATTGGTATTAAATATATTAAATAATATTATTCTAAGCACAGGTATATTTATTATGCAACAACCAGCCAATTCATTTATTTAATAATTCTCTGCTAAAACCTCATAGTAGCTTTGAGGATGTTTACAGGCAGGGCATTCTTTTGGTGCCTCAGTGCCTTCAAAAACGTAGCCGCAATTAATGCAATGCCATTTAACAGGAGTTTTCTTTTTGAAAGCTTCTCCGTTTGCCACGTTATTGATCAATTTTCTATACCTTGATTCATGAAATTTCTCTACTTTGGCTATCTGCTCAAAAGAACGTCGAGCGGTGGAAGTATTTAGAGAAATTATAGGCCTATTTTTTAAAACGTATTCTTAATGGCACCCCTTCAAAATCGTAACTCTTCCTGAAGAAGTTTTCTACAAATCTCTTTAAATTTTCGTTTACGTTTTTTGCGCTCTTAACGGCTAAAATAAATCCCGGCGGCATAATGCTTTCCTGCTTCAAGGATTGAAACTTTATGCTTTTACTGCTTATCTCGTAAGCGTTATTCAACGATTTAAGGATACCCGCAAGCTTATCCTGCTGAATGACAGCTTTGGACTTCTCGTATACTGACCATATAACATCAAGGCTGGCCATGACATTCCTTCCGGTCTTACACGATATGAATACGACCGGAAGATCTTTTACAGCGCTCATATTCATTAGCATCCTGTTTCTGTATTTCGACATTTCAACTTCTTTTACAAGATCCCACTTATTTACGGCTATAACAACCGCCTTGCCTTCATCAAGGCACAGGCCTATTATCCTGGCGCTGTCTTTCGTCAAACCTTCAAAACCGTCGATAAGAACTACCGCTATGTCGCAGCGTTTTATAGCTTCTTTCGAAGAAACGCTTCCGTGTAAGTCCATAGCCTCTTTTATTTTCGCGTTATGCCTCATCCCCGCGGTATCTATAAGTACGTAATCCCTGTCTTTATACTTAAAATCAATATCAACAGCATCCCTGGTGGTCCCGGCGCTGGGATGGACGATAACCCTCTCCTCGTTGAGTATGGAATTCAGATACGAAGATTTGCCGACATTGGGACGCCCGACAATAGCGACCTTTACGGATTTAGAGTTGTCTACAGCATCGCTCTTTTCTATGTCATTTACCAGGTCATCGCACAATTTGTCAATGCCCCTGCCGTGCAATGCCGAAACAGCATAAGGTTCACCGATGCCGAGTTCAAAAAATTCCATCACCCTGACCGCATCTGATTCTTTATCTGCTTTATTTACTATAAGATACACCTTCTTCGAGGTCTTCCTTAACACCGAGGAAAGCTCCCTGTCCTGCGACACTACGCCGGTGATACAGTCCGTAACAAACAATATGATATCCGCCTCTGCCACTGCGCCGCGAAATTGTTTTAAAACAAGTCCGGCCATATCGCCGGAGGCGGACGCATCAAATCCGGCCGTATCTATAATGGTGAAACCCTTTTCTTTCCATCTGATCCGGGCGTGAAGGCGGTCGCGCGTGGTGCCTGAAGAGGATTCCACTATGGCCTTCTTCGCGCCTACGATCTTGTTAAAAAGAGACGACTTGCCGACATTCGGCCTGCCGACTAAAGCTATTTTAAGTAAGTTGGTCTTATTCATCTTATGATATCTTACCATAGTCCCGCAAATAGAACCATCTAATACTTTTGGGTTATTTACAAATAGTAGTGGCTAATTACATAGAATAGCGGTATAATATATATGATATAAAATATAACGGATGGGAGGTAACAAGCAATGGCAAAAGGAAAAGTAAAGTGGTTCAACGACGCTAAAGGATACGGCTTTATCACGCCTGAGAATGGCAAGGATGTATTCGTGCATCACAGCGCTATTCAAGGTGATGGTTTTAAGTCTTTGAAGGAAGGCGAAGAAGTTGAGTTCGATATCACACAGGGGCCTAAAGGTGAACAGGCCGAGAACGTAAAGAAGCTGTAGTAAAGAATAAAACTGTACCACTTCTAAAGTAGGGATTAGCATTCTATTCGGTCAAGGATTAAAGTTTTAAAGTGTTTTAAAGAAATCATAGCAGCTTTAATAGGGCGGATAAATTGCGAATAATACCTTGCGGCTTTACTTTCTTAATCTCGGAAATTGTGCTTGAGCCAGTAGTAACAATTATGGTTTTAACGCTGGCGCGCTTACCTGCCTGGGCATCTGTTATCATATCGCCCACATATAAGGTTTGAGTTCTTTTGACGTGAAACCTTTGCATAATCTTAAGTAAGATTTCCGGATTGGGTTTATTAAACCTTAGTTTATCGGCACAAAGAGTATAGTTAAAATATTGCGCTATATTGAGATGATGGATTAAAATTTGAGCAAATTTTGTAGGCCGATTGCTTGCTATTGCAAGCTTATAGTTCTTGCCTTTAAGATATCGTAATACGCGCCTTACATTGGGCATTAGAACGGAATATTTTGGTAAAGCTATCTTATGATGTCTACGATATAAGAAAAGAGCCTTCTTTAAGTCTTTTGTACTTACGAATTGTTCTAAAAGCTTTTCATCTCCCCCGCCTACTACTCTACGGATGGTCATATAATCCCTTAACGGATACCCCATCATTTTCATAGTATAATTAACACTTTTTTCAATTGCGGAATAAGCATCCACTAATGTTCCGTCAATGTCAAAAATAACCAGCTTAATGTTATTCATCATTAATTACGTTATCCTATGTAATCTCTTCCTAACACTTCTCGAAATCAATCTGCCCTTTATAAGGGTTCATACCGATCAAGCGAACACGGACTTTCTGCCCGACAAACATTCCCTTTTCCCCGCGTATAACCCGTCCTTCAGCCGGAGGCGTTACGATTCGCACGTACGTTCCTTTATCAGATACCCCTGTGACAATCCCGTCAAAAGATTTACCGATCTGGCCGCTTAACAATACGGCGGCCTCTGCTTTACGCATGAAGCGTTCGACCTTTTTGGCGGCTTTATCGCGTTCTGTGCATCGAGTGGCGCAGTCAATCAATTCATTTTGATCATACGGACAGGGCTGCTTATTCAAAACCGCTTTCAAAAGCCTTTGAATAATCACATCTACATAGCGCCTGTTGGGCGCTGTCCCATGGGTATAATCCATAATCGCAAGGCCAAAATGCCCGATAGAAGGCGCATTGGGCTCAAGCATAACATATTCCCCCGGCCCTAATAATTTGACGATGGTCAACGAGAGGTCAGGAAACGCCTCCGGATCGGCGATTCTTCTTTTATTCAAAAACTGCGCGAGCGCCTTAGCGTCAGGTTGAAGCGGCAATGTCTCGTGAAAGGCGACGGCGACCTCCACGATCCCCTGCCAATTTTTTGGAACACGCACAACGCGCTGGATCATAGGGATCCCCGCTTTCTTCAAGAATTGCGACATGGTGACATTAGCAACGATCATGAAATTTTCTATGATAGAACGCGCGCGGTTCTTTTCCTGAATAATGAGCGCAACGACCTTTTCTTCTCGTATGACCGGCCTTGGTTCAGCGGTGTCAAATTCAAGCACTCCCTGTTCGACTCGGAATTTTCTCAACCGCTCAGCTGCTTCATCCTGTAGCTTTAATTGCTCTTTGAGGCCGGGTACACGCTCTATAGACGCGGGAACTCCTGTTTTACTTTCGATCCAGTCGCCTATTTCTTCATAGACAAGTTTTGCTTTATTGCGTATGAGTGCCCGGTAAATAGGGCCCATGGTAATCGCTCCATCAGAAAAAACACTGAATTCAATTACTATGGTATAGTGATCCGCATCAGGTAGTAAAGAAGTAAGCTCAGTTGACAGGCGAGTCGGCAACAGGGTAAAAACATCGATTCCGGTATATACCGATGTTCTATTACGTGCGGCGTAGATATCGGTTTGAGATCTTTTCGGTACAAACAAATCTACGTCGGCAATGGCGACCTTGACTATGATCTCACCGCTTGGGGCGCGTTCACAATATTCTAACTGATCGAGATCCAGAGATTCCGTATTATCAATCGATGACCAGAGAAGCCCACGAAGATCTTTAACCCCACCTTGCGCGTTATCCAAAAGCTTCCCTGGATCAAGGGCGTTAATTTCATCTATTACTGGTTTCGCGGCGATGAAATCAAAACCATATTGGGTTATCACCGTGCACGCTATTTTATGAAGGTCAATGTTATGATAATCAGGCATGAGAACGTCCTTTTCTCTTATAAGTTTTAATCAACATAAATGCTCGCTCTTTTTAGTACCCTTCTTCAATGGATCTCCCGCACGGTACAAAACCATATCTGTCCTACAGAGTAAGACATATTCAGCATCCTAAGACTCTGTTCTTATGATATGTTATTATACCATATAATTATAGGTTTTCAACGAACTTCGGTAAGGCTTCATAATCAATTTAAGGAGAGACTAATGCAGAAATACTGGGAATTCGCTCAAAAGAATGCATTCAACGAACTTCTGTCTTTTCTAGGTAGAATGACCCAAGAGTATAGTGCTCCCCTTTGAGCCGCTTGCCCCTTTACTGCCCCTTTATGCCCATTTGGCCAATCGTGCAATAATCGTGCATTATTTGTGTAATATATACCGATGCTAATCACCCATAGTCATGAAAAACAAGTAAAAATGTCATAACTATATGTATATCAATGAGTTACAATTTACTTGCCTTGAGGCAGAACAAGTACCCAACATTATTTCTTAACCTCTGGAGAACCCGGTAGTTTATATTTCGTTCCTTTAAAATAACCAGAGGGCGGCACAATTTGTATTAACAATCCTTGATTAGCCCAGTTCTTTAACATTTTTCTTCGTTGAGAGGCTTTGGCGAACGGTGAAGTATCAGGACGTGTATATCAAAGGTTACCAAAATATCCCTGAAGCACAGGCAGGCCTGCGCGAATACTTTGATTTTTACAACATGGAGCGCAGGCACCAATCGCTTAGTTACAAAACGCCCTGGATGATCTTTTCAGGGATTGAAAAGCTTGAGTTAAAAAATGCGCCGGCTCAAATAACTAAAGCCGGCACCTGTTAATAAACATTGGTCTTGACAAAGGGGAGCACTATAGAATTCTGCTTTCTGGAACCTGCAGTATAACCCCCTTAGGTAGATATAGAGAAGCATTGGCACGGCTCTTATCTTGCGGGTTTTGCATAGTGAAAAGAAATCATTCTCTAGGTATTGATAGCCAGTCATAGAGCCGCCTTTTTAGTAATCATGTTAGTAAACAACACTCCACCACCAAAAAAACCACCAAAATAGTAATTTTTTATGCTTTTAGAGTATTGTGATACCTTGAGTAATATGGAGTAGAATAGAGATGTAACGGCTTGATACGAATAGGGATAAAGCAAAAAAGGCGTCGTCTCCGACGGTAATCGGAAGCAACACCTTTTAGTATGGTAGCCCCAACGAGATTTGAACTCGTGTCTTCGCCGTGAGAGGGCGACGTCCTAGGCCGCTAGACTATGGGGCCAAAACTGCCAAAGGCAGTTTTGATCCTGAAATGCCGTGAATGATGCGACGAACAGGAGCATCATAGGCATTTCAGGACCTTCGTTATTCACATGCCTTCTATCAAATCCAGTTTTTGCTGCCTTGTCAATTTCTTAACTACTATTTCTCTTCTTCTTGCAGCTGACTTACTTCCGCAATATTCCCGATATACTAAAACTACTGGGCATCTGTATCTTGTAAATCTGCAGCCTTTACCATTGTTGTGTGCGGCTACTCTTTTTTCAACGTTGTTAGAAATGCCGGTGTAAAGTTTATCGTCGTTGCATCGAATGATGTAGAGATGCCAAGGTTGATCCATGAATGTTTTGTTTGAAGGTCCTGTTTCACTAGAGCGTGATAGCTGGTGAAACAGGATCAAAATTAATCTGCCTTTGGCAGATTAATTTTGGTGCGGGGAGGGGGACTTGAACCCCCATAGCCTTGCGGCCAATAGCCCCTCAAACTATCGCGTCTGCCGTTCCGCCATCCCCGCACTTTTTATGGTTATAATTTTGGTTGCCCCGCCTGGATTCGAACCAGGACAAACAGCTCCAGAGGCTGTCGTGCTACCGTTACACTACAGGGCACCTTTAACGTTGTTATATTTTATACTAACTTCTTCGCCGCTTCAAGCCTTTTTATGACTTTGTCTTTGCCCAATACCTCTAAGAGCTCAAAAAGGCCAGGGCCCATCAATCTGCCTGAAACAGCCACCCTTACGGGGTGGATAATATCCGCTGCCTTTATATTATTCTCTTCGGCAATTTTCCTTACTATTTCTTCTGCCGATTCCTTATTAAAATCTTTTATCCCGGAAAATTTCAATCTTATAGCATCAAGCAGTTCGGCGACCCCTGGCTTATTAATCCTTTTTTTCACCGCCTCCTGTCCGTATTTTATCTCGTCTTTAAAAACATACTCTGACCAGTCAAAAAAATCGTTAAGCGTCCTGGCGCGCTCTTTAAAAAGCCCTGCCACCCTCATGAGCCATTTTTCATCGGTTGAATCATTAACCCACCCTCTTGCCTTCAATTCAGGCAAAAGCAATTTTAAAAATTCTTCCGGGCTCAATTTATTTATATACTGCCCGTTCATCCAGTTCAATTTTTCTATGTCAAAAACAGCATTGACTGATTTTACGTTTTTTATGTCAAACTCTTTTACGATCTCGCTTAAAGGCAAAATTTCCTTGTTGCCTCCGGGCGCCCAGCCTAAAAGCGAAATAAAATTAACCATTGCATCCGGCAAATACCCTGCCTGCCTGTATTCGCGTATGCTTGTCGCGCCGTGCCTCTTTGACATGCGCGAACGGTCTTTGCCGAGTATCAAAGGAACGTGCCCGAATTCCGGCGGCTTTATTCCAAGGGCATCATAAAATATGATTTGTTTCGGCGTATTCGAAATATGGTCATCGCCTCTTATTACGTGCGTAATCCCCATATCGGCGTCGTCGATAACGCACGCGAAATTATAAGTCGGGAATCCGTCTGATTTTATCATTACCTGGTCTTTTATGGTGCTTGAATCTATGTCTATCGCGCCGTGGACTAAATCATTTATCCTGATTATTTTCCCCTGCGGCACTTTAAAAATAATCGCCTTTTGGGTGATGCGCTTCGAATCCTTAATTATGTTGCCTTCCTTGTCTTTGATCTCGCCTTCAGCCTCATAGGCAAACCCTTTGTCCAGCAATTCCTTCGCGCATTTTCTGTACATATCAAGCCGTTTTGACTGAAAAGTCAGTTCGCCGTCCCAGTCAAGGCCGAGCCATTTTAAACTACCCAAAATCTCGTCCAAAAATTCCTGCTTTGAGCGCTCGAGGTCAGTGTCTTCGATGCGCAGGATAAATTCTCCGCCGCAATGCCTGGCGTAAAGCCAGTTAAAAAGGGCTGTGCGGCCGCTTCCTATGTGTAAATATCCTGTCGGGCTTGGAGCAAAACGAACTTTCATTTTAATAATTTCCTCGCTGTTTTTATTATCGAATCTTTTGATAAACCGTATCTTTCCAAAAGCACGTTCCTCGGCCCATGTTCGATAAACATATCAGGCAGACCAAGCAGCTTTATTTTTATCCCGCCCTTTTGATGTAAGACTTCGGTTGTTGGTAAAGCCGAGGCATTTATCAAAAGGGCGGGATCCTGCGAATGGAAAAACTCTATTATATTGCTTCCGAATCCGCCTTCCACAATCGCCTCTTCCACTATGAGGAACTTACTTATACGGGTTGACAGTTTCAGGAACGCCTCAACGTCAAACGGTTTGGCGAAACGCGCGTTGATAACGCACGCGTTAATTCCGTGCTTCGCCAGATCATCAGCTGCTTCAAGGCTCGGATAAACCATGCTCCCCAAAGCTATTATAGCCAAATCCTTACCTTCGCGCAATACCTCTGATTTGCCTAATTGAATTTGTTGGGGACACTCTGCGGGGACAATATTATTTTTTCCCGCGAAGTCCCCGCAGGGTGTCCCCAAAATTGCCCCGCCTCTCGGATACCGCAGCGCTATGGGGCCATTATGATTAACCGCAAATTCCAACATAGCACCCAATTCCGCGCAATCCTTCGGAGCCATTATCGCCATATTCGGTACAGCGCCCAGATACGCAATGTCAAAAGGCCCGTGATGCGTTGGGCCGTCTTCACCGACCAGGCCTGCCCTGTCTATCGCAAAAACAACATGCGAATTCTGAAGCGCAACATCGTGTATTATCTGGTCGTACGCGCGCTGCAAAAACGTGGAGTATACTGCCACTACCGGCACAAGGCCTTTTAAGGCAAGCCCTGCGGCAAAACCCACGGCGTGTTCTTCGGCAATGCCGACATCAAAAAACCTGTCAGGAAATTCTTTTGCGAATTTTTCCAGGCCTGTACCGTCGCACATAGCAGCCGTCACTGCGACTATTCTCGGGTCAGCCTTCGCCAGCTCTACCATCTTTTCGCCGAAAACCTGCGTAAACGTGACGCATCCTGCGTCTGTCTTTTTACCGGTGTCAGTACAAAAAGGGCCTATGCCGTGAAATTTGACAGGTGTCTCTTCGGCAAATTTGTAACCCTTTCCCTTTTTGGTCAATATGTGTATTATTACAGGTTCATTTAAATCTTTAACATTTTTTATTGTGGACAGTAAAAGTTCTATATTGTGGCCGTCTATCGGCCCGAAATACCTGAAGCCCAGCTCTTCGAACAATATCCCGGGTATCAATAAATTCTTTAGGCCTTCTTCAAGCCTTCTGGCTGCGCGGTAAACCCTGAATCCGTAGCGCGGGATTCTTTTTACAAGGCCTTCAACTTCTTTTCTGACCTTGTTATATATAGGTGCTGCCATCATCCTGTTCAGATATTTTGACATAGCGCCTATTGAACGGCCTATGGACATCTCATTGTCGTTAAGGATGACTATTAAATCTTTCTGCAGATGGCCAGAGTGGTTGAGCGCTTCAAAAGCCATGCCGCCTGCAAGCGCGGCGTCGCCTATAACTGCGATAACCTTATGTTTTTCCTTGTTTAAATCCCTTGCTGCGGCAACGCCGAGAGCCGCGGAGATAGAGGTTGAACTGTGGCCGCAGGTGACCGGGTCATAAGTGCTTTCGTATTTATTCGGAAAACCGCTTATCCCTGACAACTGTCTTAGTGTAGAAAAATTTTTACCCCTGCCGGTTAAAATCTTATGCGCGTAGCTTTGATGCCCAACATCCCAGAATATATAATCCTCGGGCGCGTTAAATAAATAATGTAGCACAACCGTAAGCTCAATAACGCCGAGGCTTGACGCAAGATGCCCGCCGTTTTTAGAAACGGTATCCAGTATCAGCTGCCTTATCTCATCGGCAACGGATTGCAATTTTTCCTGAGGCAGCTTCTTCAGGTCTTGCGGGCTATTTATTTCTTCCAGCAGCATCTCTATCCTCTGTATCGTCTTCATCCATGTCCGACGCTTCCAAAGCGCCGGAAGTTTTTTTCGACAAAATCTGCACTTTTTTCTGCGTCTCGTTCAGTTTCTTTGTGCAGAATTGCGACAACTGCACGCCTTCCTCGTATTTTTTTAACGACTCGTCCAGGCTGATATTCCCGTTTTCAAGGTCCTCGACAATTTTTTCAAGCCGTTTCATCGCGTCTTCAAATTTCAGCTCTTTCTCTTTCATTCTAGCCACCTACCGTGCTTTTTACTTCGCCTTTATGTAATTTTGTTATAATCTCGTCGCCTTTTTTAAGCTGGCCGGCGTCTTTTATGATTCTTTCGTCATTCAATTTTCTAGTTATGCTGTAGCCGCGCGATAATATCGCAAGCGGGCTCAATGCCTCAAGCCTGCCTATTGCTGTTTTAAATTCCTGATTCTGCATCTCTACGGTGTGAAGCACTTTTACCGATAACGTTTTTGTAAGCTCATCGACCCTCTGCTGATACTGTATCAGGACATTTAAGGGCTGGCGCAATACATAAGCGCCTTTCAAACTTAAAAGCTGCGATGAAAGCAGGTCCAGCATGCTTTCAATCGCGGTATTCAAGCGGACAGCATTATTGCGCACGCCTGACAGAAGTTCTTCTTTTCTGGCGACAACCATTTCAGCTGCTGCTGACGGTGTCGACGCCCGTAAATCCGCCACAAAATCCGATATCGTCCAGTCAATTTCGTGGCCTACCGCTGATATCACGGGAATTTTTGAATTGTAAATAGCGCGAGCCACTATCTCTTCGTTAAAAGCCCATAAATCTTCAAGGCTTCCGCCGCCGCGGCCGACGATCAAAACATCAACATCTTCAATTTTGCCATGGGATAATTCTTTTAATCTGTTGAAATCATCTATTGCCTGGGCAATTTGACCGGCTGCGTTTTCTCCCTGCACCATCACAGGATAAAGAATCACATTTACATTCGCAAACCGTCTTGAGAGAACATTTAATATATCATGTATAGCCGCGCCTGTGGGAGATGTAACCACGCCAATTCTCACCGGCAAAAAAGGTATAGCTATTTTATGTGCCTGATCAAATAAACCTTCTTTTTGTAACTTTGCCTTAAGCTGTTCAAACGCTAGCTGCAGTGCGCCGAGCCCTCTCGGCTCAATTCTATCCGCATACAATTGATACTGACCAGACGCTTCATACACGCCTATTCTGCCGAAACATAAAATTTTTATGCCATTTTCTACATTAAATTTCACATTTCGCTGCGCGCCTTTAAAAAGCGCACAATTAAGTAAGCTCTTCTGATCTTTCAAGGCAAAATAAATATGCCCTGACGGCGATTGCCTTAAATTAGAAATCTCCCCCTCTACCCAGACAGCCCCGAAAGAACTTTCAAGGATCAGTTTTACATCTCTGGTAATTTCGCTTACTGTGTATATACGCTCTTTAGTTGAGGTATTCATTTATAGAACGCGCCGCGCGTTTTCCGGCTCCCATCGCTTCTATGACGGTTGCCGCGCCTGTAGTTATATCGCCACCTGCGTAAACACCGGCAATTGAGGTTGCAAACGTATCCGGATTGGCCTCAATGTAACCCTTTTTATTTAATTTCAGCTCGGGAATCGACTTTAACAAAAGCGGATTCGGGCCCTGGCCTATCGCGGATATAACCGTGTCGAAATTTCCCGTATATTCAGAACCCTCTATAGGCACCGGCCTTGGCCTGCCTGTAGAATCAGGCTCGCCTAATTTATTTTTTACGCATTCCATTGCCTTCACCCAGCCGTTTCCGTTATTAAAAATTTTTGTAGGGTTTGTAAGCAGATTGAATTTTATGCCTTCCTGTTCGGCATGCCTTATCTCTTCAAGCCGCGCAGGCATCTCGTCCCTTGTCCTGCGGTATACGATAACAACCTCCTCCGCTCCGAGGCGCAATGCGCTTCTGGCAGAGTCCATAGCGACGTTTCCAGCGCCTATTACAGCCACGCGCTTTCCTACCACGATAGGTGTATCGTATTCCGGAAATTTATACGCCTTCATCAGGTTAACCCTTGTAAGGAATTCATTGGCGGAATAAACGCCGTTCAGCCATTCTCCTTCAATGCCTAAAAAATACGGAAGGCCCGCGCCTGTGCCTATAAAAAATGCCACGAAACCTGCTTTTTTCAAATCCTCCACTGTCTCGGAAGAACCTATAACCTTATTGACGGCAATTTCCACGCCCAGGGATTTTATATAATTTATTTCCGCGCTTAATATGCGCTTCGGCAGGCGGAATTCAGGTATGCCGTACCATAAAACACCGCCCGGCTCATGCAAAGACTCGAATATCGTAACAGAAAACCCCATTGACGCCAGGTCTGCCGCGCAGGTCAGGCCTGCGGGCCCGGCGCCTACTATTGCGATTTTTGTTGCCTTTTGTTTTTTAACCACTCCTGGCGCGCCTGAAATCTTATTCTCATAACCCCAGTCAGCGGCAAATCTTTCAAGCCTGCCTATGCCGACTGATTCATCAACGCTTTTTTTAGCTACGCACAATATGCATGCCTTCTCGCACTGCGTTTCCTGCGGACAGACCCTTCCGCATACGGCAGGCAGGTTATTTTTTTCTTTTATAATGCGCAGGGCTTTTTCAAAATTGCCTTCGGCTACTTCTTTTATAAAAGCCGGGATATTTATCTCAACCGGGCAGCCGCCTACGCACTTAGGTGATTTGCATTTAAGGCACCTCTTTGCCTCATCCACAGCTTGTTGAGGCGTGTAACCGGATGCCACCTCGTTAAAATTTTTTATTCTTGTTTTCGGATCCTGCTCCGAATACAGTGTCTTCGGCATATTCTTTTTATCACCCGTCCAGTTTGCATTTATGTTTAAATAATTCGAAGGATTCACGCTCCTGTTTTAAAAACCTGTTATTACGCTCTACCAACTCCTTAAAATCAACCAAATGGCCGTCAAATTCAGGGCCGTCGACGCAGGCGAATTTAACCTCGCCGCCTACGGTAACCCTGCAGGTGCCGCACATACCTGTTGCGTCAACCATATTGGAATTAAGCGAAACTATTGTCTTTATGTTGTACTGCCTTGTCAGGTCTGAAACCGCCTTCATCATCATAACAGGGCCTACGGCAAACACTATGTCGAATTTTTCGCCTTTGGAAAACAGATCCTTTATTATGTCGGTTACGAACCCTTTTTTTTCGTAAGAACCGTCGTCGGTTGCGATGTAGAGGCGATCGCTCGCCTCTTTCAGCTCTTTTTCCAATATTAAAAGCTCTTTTGTCCGGCTGCCGATTATTACGGTTACCTCATTGCCTGCTGCCTTCAACGCCTTGGCGCCCGGATAGGCCTCGGCCGCGCCTACGCCGCCGCCTACGCAAGCGGCCTTTCCGAATTTTTCTATGTGGGTAGGCTTGCCGAGCGGCCCGACGACATCTTTAAGTTCGCTGCCAGCAGAGGCTTCGTATAATTTAGCGGTGGATGTCCCGGCCTTCTGAAATATTATCGTGATTGTGCCGTTGGCCTTGTCAATGTCAAAAACGGTCAACGGTATCCTTTCGCCTTTTTCGTCAATCCTTATAACGACAAATTGGCCCGGCTTCGCGTTTTGCGCGATCGCCGGTTCCATTATGGTCATTTTACAGATTAAAGGATTGAGGTTTTGTTTTGCTGTAATCTTATACATCTTATCCCAGTCTTTCGTGCACTCTTTCCATGCGGGAGGCCTTACCTGTCTTATCATCAATATCTATGATTGCGCCCTGGAGACGTATGTCGCCGGCAGCCACTTCAAATTTGGTGGGCATCTGTGTGAGAAATCTCTCGAGAATCTGGTCTGTCTTTCTTCCGATTACCGAATCAAACGGGCCTGTCATTCCGACGTCCGTAATATACGCGGTACCCCTGGGAAGGATTGCCTCGTCCGCTGTCTGAACATGAGTATGAGTACCCAAAACCGCGCTTACTGTGCCGTCTAAAAATTTTCCAAGCGCGATCTTTTCGCTGGTCGCCTCTGCGTGTATATCAACTATGATTATCGGAGTTTTTTCCCCAAGCTGTTTGACTAATTCCTGCGCTGTCTTAAACGGACATTCAATCGCACTTAAAAACACTCTGCCTAATACATTAATCACGCCTACCTTTATCCCATCAGAGCTTTCTACAATAGTTGCGCCCCTGCCAGGATCGGTTTCAGGGTAATTCGCAGGCCGCAAAATCCTCTTGTCCGCATTCAGAAAATCGTAAATCTCCTTTTTTTTCCATATATGGTCGCCTGACGTAAGCACGTCTATGCCTATGTCAAATAATTCTTCGGCGATTTCAGGAGTAAGGCCTGAACCTCCCGCCGCGTTTTCCGCGTTGGCAACAATAAAGTCTATTTTTTTATTTTTCTTTAGCTTCGGCAGTAATTCCCTTGCCGCTTGCCTGCCTGGTGAACCGACTATGTCACCGACAAAAAGGATTTTCATATAAAATTCCCCATTAACATGAAATCCAAAATCCAAATTTCAAAATCCAAATCAATCATTTAAATCCCAATAATTTAATGATTTGATATTCAAAGATTCATTTGTCATTTGGATTTGGGATTTTGTCATTTATTTTGCATACTCTATAGCTCTAGTCTCTCTTATAACCGTTACTTTTATCTGACCCGGATACTCCAAGCCGTCCTCTATTTTTTTGGTGATATCGCGCGCCAATGCAGATGCCTGCGCATCATTTATCTTTTCCGGCTGCACTATTAACCTGATCTCTCTTCCTGCCTGAATGGCATACGCCTTTTCAACGCCTGGGAATGAATCAGCTATCGATTCAAGTTTCTCCAAACGTTTTATATATGTCTCCAGGGTCTCGCGCCTTGCCCCTGGCCTTGTCGCGCTTACAGCGTCAGCTGCCTGTATGAGAACTCCATAAATCGATTTTGCCTCAACGTCCTGGTGATGCGCCTCAACCGCGTTTATAATTTCCTGCGATTCGCCGAATTTCTTTAACAGGTCAACGCCAATCTTAATGTGCGTGCCTTCCACATCATGGCTTGTCGCTTTGCCTATGTCATGCAAAAGCCCTATGCGCCGCGCTAATTTAAAATCAGAGCCAAGCTCCGACGCCATAACGCCCATAAGATACGCTACTTCTATCGAATGCTGCAATACATTCTGCCCGTAAGAAGTCCTGTATTTCAGCCTTCCAAGCATCTTTATCAACTCCGGATGTAAACCGTGCACACCGCAGTCAAATGCCGCCTTCTCGCCTTCCTCGCGGATATGATTTTCCATCTCGCCTTTTATCTTTTCAACTATTTCCTCTATGCGGCCCGGATGAATCCTTCCATCCTGCATCAAGCGTTCAATGGCCCGTTTGGCGATTTCGCGCTTTATCGGGTCAAACCCTGAAAGAGTAACCGCTTCCGGAGTATCGTCTATGATAACGTCTACGCCTGTCGCTATCTCAAGCGCCCTGATATTTCTGCCTTCACGGCCTATAATACGGCCCTTCATTTCATCGCTCGGCAGGCTGACAACGCTTACGGTTGTCTCAACTGTATGCTCTGCCGCGCATTTCTGTATAGCCAGAGAAAGCACTTCACGCGCTTTTTTATCGGCATCCTGGCGCGCCTCTTCCTCTATCTTTTTAATCATCACTACTGCTTCCTGCCTTGCCTCTTGTTCCATCTTTGACAGAAGCAGCTTTTTCGCGTCCTGCGCGGTCATGCCTGATATGCGCTGCAAGGACTGGCGCTCTTCCGCTATAAGCTTTGAAAGCTCCCTCTTATCGTTTTCAACATCTTTTCCTTTACTCTAAAGATTCGTCTCGCGCTGGCCTATTTCTCTTTCTTTGGCGTCTATAACCTCGGCCTTGCGCTCGATATTCTCTTCTTTTGCGAGCAATCTTTTTTCAAGGCCTGCCAGCTCCTGGCGCTTATCCTTCGTGGTCTCCTCAAACTCGGCCCTTATCTTAAATTTGAGGTCTTTTCCCTCTATCTCAACTTCACGCCTTTTGTTATCCGCTTCCTTCTTCGCGTCTTCTAAAATCTTTTTCGCGTTTTGCTGCGCGTTGTCTATAGTTTTTTCTGTGGAAATTTTTCTCGCGAAGTAACCCAGAATAAAAAGGGCCACCCCGAACAAAAGTCCTATTAATATTATTAATGGATTGAACATGGCCTGTGCCCTCCAAAATTACGTAGCAAATTTTGCTAGTTTGTAATTATGCGAGTGACAGGAATGTCGTGGGAAAGAGTAGGTAAATCGCCTTCCAGCACCTGAAAGTCAAATGCCAGGCCGATCTTAGGCGTTTTATGCGGGATATTTTTCAGGAATCTGTCATAGTAGCCTCGGCCGTGGCCCAGGCGGTTCATATGCCTGTCAAAGGCAATGCCAGGCACAACAAACAGGTCCAAGTCCCGCGCCTTCACTTTTGACTTCTTAACAACGCAGGGTTTCGGCTCATAGATCCTGAAACATCCCAATTTGGTATCTTTTTCTAAATCTGAAATTTCAGATATCAGCAATCTCTTTCTTTTTACATTCGTCACTGGCAAAAAAATCCTTTTTCCTTTTTTTAA
>Ga0105164_10000634_pt1 | contig 23863 bp, 22 predicted proteins | sample VDWuncwatermetaG_FD_89674 | JGI IMG/M metagenome (GOLD analysis project Ga0105164, IMG submission 89674) | Wastewater microbial communities from Netherlands to study Microbial Dark Matter (Phase II) - VDW unchlorinated drinking water | ecosystem: Environmental > Aquatic > Freshwater > Drinking...
ATTGCTTTTTTCCTCTTCTTTGTGCTATCCTTCATCTGTGGCTCCTTTCCTTTTATTGGATATGTGGATTATTCCACAGGGGAGCCACTTTTTCAAATTTCAACTAAATTTAGTATATCCTCTCATAAACATATGCCCGTGTATTACCTTCTATTACTGTATAATAATTTTCTTTCAGTACCACCCATATTGGATCATAAATGCCACCATTGCGTTCTATATGGTCTTTAAGTTTCTCATATTGTTCATTACCCTCTGCAAGGGCGAATTTTATCTTTTCCTGTGTGATGTTGTCGTTTAATTTTGTGTCGAGGTAGTACTGAATGCGTGGGTTTTCGATATCGAGGATAAGCTGTTTGAGGGGAATTTTTAGTCGTTTTATTTCTATTGGTCTACCGTCAAGATTTACAGTGATATTGCTCATATTATTCCGCCTTCTTTAATACCAATGTAATACCAGTAATATTTCCATGCTCGTCAAAGAGTTTTGCCATCCTGACGTTTGAATAGAAAGGGTGTTGGTTGTCGGACGGTAATATCTGAAAATCCGTGGTTCTCTCACGGGTAGTCAGGAGGGTGTCCATAGGGATAGATAAATTCATGCGGGGCAGATATGTCTGAAGGTCTATGTTTGCGGTATCCGGTTCATGAATATTCAGGAGTTCTTTTGCTGTTTGATTTATATGCTGAATTTTCCATTGGCCATCGGTAACAACCACGCCTTCTGCCAGGTCAGGTAAGATTGTGTCTAATATCGTTGTTTCATCCTTTTTTACTGCCTCGTGTTTCATCTGGAGCAATGATTTTACCCTGGCAAGCAGTTCTGTTTTATTGAAGGGTTTGCTGATGAAATCATCCGCGCCAGCTTCAATTCCCTTGATTCTATCACCCATTTCATGCAAGGCGGTGATCATTATGATGGGTATATTTTTTGTCGCTCCATCTGCTCGCAGTCTCTGGCATACCTCATATCCTGTTAGCTTGGGCATCATGATATCCAATAATATTAAATCGGGATTTTCTGCCTTGGCTTTTTCCAGCGCCTCGTTGCCGTCATACGCCTCGATCACATCATATTCTGCCGCAGTCAGAATAACCCGTAACAACTTCACGTTTTGCTTGATATCGTCAGCCACCAATATTTTGGCATTGTTCATCTAATTCGCATCTCTTTTTATGTATTTTTCTATGATGAGCGGTAATTCCTGGGTATTAATGGGTTTGCTGACATAGGCATTGCACCCCGTTTCCAAGATTTTTTGTTCGTCTCCCTTCATGGCATAAGCAGTCACGGCAATAACGGGGATGTCCTTTGTGAGCACATCTGCCTTTATTTGTTTCACTAAGGTGAGTCCGTCGATACCGGGTAGCTGAATATCCATAAGAATAATATCAGGAATGTTTCCCTTTAATAGGCTTAATGCCTCTTCACCGGTAGTCGCCTCGATCACATTGTATCCTTTTGCCTTGAGCACCACACGCATCAGTTTTCTATTTTTTTCATTATCTTCGACAACCATTACATTTTTACCAGACATGCTTATTTTCCCCTCAACAAAATAGGAATAATTATCAAGTAGTTAACCGCAAAGCCTCAGAAAAAGATTAAAATACTAAATTTCAAAATACAAATGTCCAAAACAAGAAGGGAATAGTCGTTTAGAATTTCCCCTGCGCTTCGGGTTTGTTTTCTTCCCGGAGTTTCATTTTATAACACGCATCTGTTCTATTTTTTTAATTGCCGTAAGGAGGTCGTCCTTCGTATGACTGCCCTTTTTCACAATAACTAAAATGTTTCCGTTTAATTTCTTTTTGTCCGCTAGCGTGATGTCCTTAGCGGAACAGATAATGATGGGTATTCCTTTTGCCGTTGGATGTATTCTGAGTTTCTCAACAACGTCGAAACCGCTTACCTCCGGCATTATAAGGTCAAGGATAATAAGATCTGGATTGCTGTTAATAGCAAGATTAATCCCTGCATTACCGCTGTAAGCCTTAAGCGCCTCAAAGCCCGCATTTTCCAGTATTGCGCTCATGTATTTAACAGCCTTTTCATCATCGTCCACGACCAATATTTTCATGGGCTTACCCTTATTCCTTTCGGGAGCAATGCAGGCATTCACGGTATTAATGAGTTTTTCCCTATCGATGGGTTTAATTAAATATTCGGCAGCGCCCAGACTATATCCAAGTTCTTTATTATCCACAATCGATACAATAATCACAGGAATATCAGCAGTATCCGGAGAGTTTTTCAGTTCGGAAAGGACGTCCCATCCATCTACCTTTGGCAGCATGATATCGAGGGTGATAAAAAACGGATGGTATTCCTTTGCCTTCTTAATTGCTTCTTCGCCATCCACCGCCACAATCACGTTATAGCCAGCGTTTGTCAGATATACCGTAAGAAGATTGGATGCCATCCGATCATCTTCCACAATCAAAACGGTCTTTGCCGCCTTTCCTACCGTTGCTTCTATTCGACGCGGTTTGACTGCGACCTCTTTAGGTTTTGCTGCTCTAAGCGTGGCATTTAAGGGTAATGCAAAATAAAATATACTCCCCTTCCCGTATTCACTTTCAAACCAGATGTTGCCGCCATGCATCTCGACAATCCTTTTGGTCAAGGCGAGTCCCAGTCCAGTTCCCTCATATTTTCTCGAAAAAGAGCTGTCTGCCTGCCAGAATTCTTTGAATATCTTCTCCTGATCTTCAGGTTTCATCCCAATTCCCGTGTCTGATACCGATACCTGTAACGTATCGTCAGTCACGCAAGTCTCTACGGTAATTTTTCCGTTCTCCGGAGTAAACTTTATGGCATTCGATAGCAGGTTATACAAGATTTGTTTAAATTTGACGCGGTCTGCTTCGATGTTTTTGACATCCGTCAGCATGGTCGTCTTTAATTCTAGGCGCTTTTTACTGGCAAGTCCTTTTAGTATTGTATGCACATCCTCAATGGCTTCTGGCACAGAAAATGTTTCATACTGAAGCTCCAGCTTACCCGCCTCAATCTTAGATAAATCCAGTATGTCATTGATCATTTGAAGGAGATGGAGACCGCTGCTATGGATGTCGTAGACAAATTCCGTTTGTTCTTCATTCAGGTCGCCTGAAATCTTGTCTCGCAGGACCTCTGCAAAGCCGATGATAGCGTTGAGCGGTGTGCGTAATTCATGTGACATATTAGCAAGAAATTCCGATTTCATTTTGTTGGCTTGTTCTAGCGCCAAAACGGCATTCTGCAGGCGAGCAGTCTTCTCGGCAATTCGTTGCTCCAGCGTAGCGTACATAGACTGCAGTTTAATTGACATGTCATTAAATGCCCTGCCGAGCTGACCCACATCATCCTTTGATGATATATCCACTTTCGTTGTAAGGTCGCCTGTCTTTATAATGGTAGTTACCGCAGCATTCAACCTCTCAATTGGTTTCATAAATTTTCCTGCCGTCAGGAAAATAATGGCCACGATCAACAGGCTACTGACAGAACCAAGGATAATAAAAAAAACAATATCCGCAGCAAATCGCTGTTCTGCTAGTTCCTTTGGAATAATAACGCTGATTGCTCCACGTATTTCGCCGACTTTATAATCGTAACCTGCGCTATAATTTTTTTGTATAAACTTTGGGGCTTGTTCCTTAGGCCCGTGGCAAAGGAGACAATCCTCTTTTATGCGGAGGGCGTAAAGATAGCGTTCAACCCTTTTCCCATCTACGACGTCATCTGCCCAATACTCCGTAAGATCAGGGTTTTCCTCCATCTTCCTGAGTACCTCTTCTTCAAAGGCGTCTGGTTTATTGAATACGTTTCGAAACCTCCTACTTGTTTGCTTGATAATATAACCTGTCTTTTCGGCAAATTTTATCCCAATGGCATGACCAGACACGGCAGGGATAAAATTTTTTGTCTCCTCGGTGATTTCAATTTTGGATGTTTTCAGGATTGAGGCGAGGTGATTCCGCGTGGTTTCTAATTCAATTGCAATCAGCTTGGCCTTTTCCCGAACCTCTTTGATAAATTCTTGATGTGTCCGTTTGTAAATTAAAAAGCCAATCGCCCCGTTCAGGGTGACCATCAATATAGCCAAGATTATTACAAGTTTATGTCTAATTTTCACGTTTCTTTTCCACCGTAATTGCACCTAACGGGCAGCACTTTTCAAATCCCGGCTTGATATCCCAGTCCGTCGCCTTCTCGGCAACGATTTCTTTTAATCGTGATGCCTGTGAATTCTATATCCAGCTTCAAAAAGCACGATTACAAACGATTTTTCAACATTAAATAGCTCTTTCTCGTTGTTAATAACCTCAGCAATATTATTTGCAATTCGATCTATGTTGATAAGACGATAGCGAAGCAGTATTACCTTTCCTCGTCCCCACAATGTGCCGAATTCGATGAGTCCACCAAAATCTTTATCGCCAGAAAGCAATATCAAATCATGTTTCTCGGAATACTCTAAGAGCTCTTGATCGGCACATCCAGCAAGACCAACTTCCGGGACAAAAAGAACCTCGATACCTTTATTGCGCAACCCACTGATAATTTCAATATGGATATTTTCATCAGCAAGTATTTTCATGGTTGCTCTTTGTTTGCAAATACATTAACCTCTTCTCCTTGAAATTGCCTTGCGGCAAAATCCAATGCCGCATCTAACCCCTCCTTAGTCAGTGTTGGATAGCCTCTCAGAATATTTTCCTTGCTCATACCGGAAGCAATGTTTTGCAGAATCAGTGCAACAGATATTCTTGTGCCTTTGACAATAGGCTTGCCATTAAGAATTTTAGGATCGCATACAATGAGACTTTTTTGATGAGTGGCCATTCATTTCTCTCCTTAAAAACTTTTATACTGTAAATTTGTTAGCTAAAGATATTTTATTCATTTTCACATACCTCAGCAATAATGCGTCAATGCGCTTTTCTGCCTCTTGACGCAAAAGCCTTACACCCTCCAATGCGTCGATTTCTTTGTCGAGTTTGGCAACGATTTTTCCTAAAAGAGTCGCTGATCCCATTTAGACCCCAGGATATGCCTTTCCTAGCCCTTATCATCTACTTTTTTAATTATAATTGCACCTAACGGGCAGCACTTTTCAAATCCCGGCTTGATATCCCAGCCAGAAACCTTCTCGGCAATAATTTTTGCCTTGTCTTCGACCACATCCATAACCCCCTTTGAATTCTCGACACAGATTCCACAACCCACGCACCGCCGCTGGTCGACACTTACATTAATAGATTCACTACCCTTTTTAAAATTTACATGGTCGAGGTACTGGACACGTTCTTGGCTCGAAATTATGCCCGAATACGTCGGAGAATGTTTTTTCACTTGTTGTCGCCCTGCTCGATCGTAGCGGAATATTGACCGTCCGCATTGTTCACAGGTATGCAATTCCTGCAATTTATCGAGATAGTCCATTACCGTTTGAACGACGGCGGCATGGCTCCACGTCAATGGAGAGACAGAAACGGGTTCTCCGGTAAGCGGATTTATTTGTTCTGCCAGGACACCAGATGGTAGTGCATGGGATACTGCCCATCTTAAATAATTCACCACGTGTTCGAGGTCTTCGACGGATTTGGCTATTGATGCATAGTATTGCGCCATCCACATTGTGCAGATTATCCATGGATTACCAGGGATTGTGTCATCGCTGCCAACGCGTTGGTAGGGGTCGTGTTCGTATCGTGCAATTCCACCTATTTTGGTCTTGACCCATAAAGTTTCTTCAATTGCCTTCATCGTGTTTTTTACTTTGATATCGTCGGGATGGTAAACGCCGAAGGCGAACATTCCGTATAAGCTGGCATCGACCGTTGCGTCAATTTCATATCCACCCCCTTTTTTAGGATAGATCATTCGTAAAAATCTTTTATGCTTTTCGCTATAGAGATATTGATCTGCTGCACTTTTAATCTGTGCCGCAGTCTGTCTGTATAATTTGGCCTTTTCAGTGTGATAAAATATGTCGGAGAGATTGGCTGCGGCTATTAAACCACCATATACCGTAGCAGTTGTAAACGACAATATGCCACGTCTTTCTTCCCATATGTCGTAAGAGGGAAGCGGCAGTCCAGTTTGTTCATCGCGATAACTTACGAGAAAGTCTGCCGCTCTTTCAATATACGAGTGGTAGAGAGGTCGTATTACATCAATCTTTCGATACATGTCGTAGTATTTCCACATAACCCAGAGGAGTAACGCCGTTTCATCTTCCTGGATTGGCATATGGATCTCTTCACCTTTAACCCACGGATGCCATGAACTGCCAAAAGAACCGTCTGGGTTGTATTTGTGCAATAAAAATCCTTCTTCTGCCATAACGCTTGCGCAAAAATTATAAGGTGCGATTACATTGGCGCAAAAATCAAAAAACTTTCGACAGATCGTGGTGTATCCCGCCTTCATCAATGAATAGGTTACCAATGCGCCATCGCGAGGCCACATATAGCTGTAAGTATCTTTTGCATACTGCCGAATATCAGAGTCATTTGCCGCGATGATAGCGCCGCCATTATCAATTTGGGTCATAAGGATTAGCAGGCTTCTCTTAAAGAGATCAACCACGTCAGGCGGCAGGTTTCCAAAATTGAACTCCTCCTTATTAACCCAATGATGCCAATAACACGCTGTCCTATCAAGTATCTTTTGAGGTTTTTCGCTTAAAACAATGTCGTTGAGGGCATTCACCTCACCGTAATTTTTGCCGGTGGCAATCCAATAATGCACCACAGAATCCCTAAGAGGCGGAATTTTCAGGGAGATGCCGATCGTCGAGTCTACCGAGCCTTGCGCTATTGGATTTCCTTCCAATACTCCATCTTCGGCATCTCGCCATGTTCCTTCAGCTCCTCGATGCCTCTTGATCCCCGTTGCGTATTCTCGGACGCCCCAAACATCTCCAGCAGAGCAATTTATTAAGAAATATCGGGGGCCTTTGTAGTGAATAAGACAATTCAGCTTTGCGTCATAAAATACCGTGTCGCCAACCTCGTTCTCCATTACGCTCAGGTCTTGATGAAAGAATAGACGAACTTCTCTCTCATAATTTTTAAGATTGCGAACGACCACTTTCCGCATATAGATATTTTTTTCGAAATCAACAACATCGTTACAGGTAAGCTGGAGACCTAGCTTTTCATGAAATGCCCGCACATCAGTTACCAGGGTTTCTTTTAGATAACCTAAGGAGAGTTTCCAGTCTCGCGCATTGACCCAAGAATACCCTTCGCGTGTCCATACACCGAATCTGCTCGGATTTCCCAGTGCGTGATTTTCTTTTCCTACGCGTGGATAATAGAGGTCTCTGATGGTGTAGTCCGCATCGAATACAACCAATAATGAACCATTACCGACAGGAATATCTCTAGGCACGGGTATCTTCTTTCTTAAAATATTTATAGCAATGATAAGAATAACAGGGTGGTTTATTTGTGTTCATCTGATTTTCTTTTATACCTTCCATGGTATGTCTTCTTCTTTGAAATGAAGAACGACATCATTTGCAAGCATCTGCCATTCAGTGCGACACTGGTCTGAATGCATCTGCTCAAGATCGGCTAATCTTTCAAACATCCTTTTTTCTTCTGGCGTCCTTGCTAGGACAGCAGCCTCTTTATAAAATAAAAACGCCTTATTCTCTGCCTTTGCGATCAATTTAATGATATCGAGAAACGAGGCATTATGTTCGGGTTCGGCAATATCTAGTTTGTATTCCTTTGATTGTATCTTCGATGGATCAAAGGGATATCCACAGGTTTCTTCATACCACGATTTGAGTATCTCCTCGTGTTCTTGTTCGGCCTGCGCCATGTATCTGAAACGCGATTGAGCTTCTTTATTAGATAATTGGGTAGACATTTTTAAATAAAATTCCTTCGCCTTAATTTCTTCCGAAATGGCTGTTTCAAGGATTTTTATAATAGCATTCTTTTTATCATCCATAGCGCAACAAAGCCGCAACTAAAAGACCCCTCTCTTTCCCCCCTTCGCAAGGGGGGACACAGGGGGGGGTGTAAAAAAACTTTCCAAAAAAGGAAGTTTTTACAAGGTAATACTATAGTATGGCAGATTACAACCCACGCTTTGGTACGATTACTCCATTTTCCAACCCTCTTTACCAATTAATGGTACAAAGGCGCATTCCAAAACACTTCGGTCTTCAGTCCCTTTTTCCAACTTTATGATTTGATGTAACACTTGATTATAAGGATTACCGGTGGGGATTACTAATCTTCCGCCAATTTCAAGCTGATCCAGCAGGCTTTTCGAAATATGAGGCGCACAGGCCGTTACAATAATTCCCTGAAAAGGGGCGTTGTCTGGCAACCCCAGACTTCCATCCCCTGTGATTACCTCCACATTATTATATCCTGTTTCTTTTAAGATAGCCCGTGTTCTTAATGCAAGAACTTCGTGTCTTTCGATTGTGTATACCCGATCTGCAAGCCTGCTAAGGATAGCAGCCTGATATCCTGAACCTGTCCCAATCTCTAATATTTTTTCTTTTCCCTCTAATTCGAGACACTGAGTCATAATGGCTACCATGTAAGGTTGTGAGATGGTTTGTCCCTCTCCTATGGGTAATGGACAATCTTCATAAGCGGCGTACCTGTAAGATTCAGGCACAAATACATGCCTGGGTACTTCCGACATTGCCTTCAGCACGCGTTCATCCTGAATACCTCGGCCCACCAACTGATATTGCACCATGTGAAACCTATCTGCAGCATATTTATCGGTGTTTTGTGAAGTATTCAAAGTTCACCATTTAAAATATTATTGCCAAAATGACTATCGCAAAAGCTAAGGGGCGCGGCGGCTTTTTGCCGCGTCCCTCTTGAGCGATTTGTTAGCTGTTTCTTTATTTCCTTCTTTTATTAAAGCGGCTATCGATTTCTTTAGGTGTTTTTCAACCATCTCTCGGTTAATAGTTTCGTGATGTCCAATGCGAAGAATGGTCTCCTCTTTAACCTCTCCATTTTTCTGAGTGCGGCGAACAATTAACTCAAGTGGTGCCTCGCGGCGATCCCCCTTTTTAACTCCCTCGGAGCGCGCCTTAAGTATTGAAACAATCAGGTCAATAACACTTTTAGCCAATGAGATGCCTGCAGTGACTACTGCCACATAGACTAATAATTCAGGGCCACTTTCATGCTCTTCAAATGTGAATTCACCATGAGACTCCATTCTTCTCAAATGCTTGTCGATTAATTCATATGCATGGGGTGAATGCTCACGATGGAAACAACCAATGGCCACGCGTACTTTTATTGAAACTGCGACAGCTCCTTTCGGAGGTGTATAACGATCCTCGAATTGCTGCATGCGAGTACGGAAAGTTTGAGACCATTCGGTATTCATAATTAACTATCCATTTTGCAGTTGCTGTTAAATGAATTCATGACAATCACTATTAAAATGATATCCTTAAAGACTCATTATTATTGATGTTGTAATTGATCCGTCGTCCTAAAGAAACTATGCCAACTCTTCCATTAAATTCTATATTTGCTTTTTTCCTGTTATCAGGGTGAATAAGAGAGTTGAAATAATGCAAAGCGTCCTCAAGTGAATTGTGGGATTTTCCAAATTTATGATAAATAATTGTCGAGATTAAGAAAATAGAAAGAGGATCGCCATCACAGATGGCTTTAAAATCCATACTAAACGAATTATGACCCTTTTCTTTTGATGCCTCGTAGCCTTTTTTGAAATCATAATCATCCAACTTCAAGACAATCGGGGATGACAGTGTTTGATAATTCATATCGTAAAACAAATAGGCACAATTGTCTTCGTTAAAAGTATTCAAGGTTTCATATTGATTGCCGTTGATCTGGACATTCCCGTTGACTTTCTTTGCCTGTAAAATAACGCTCTTTACGGTGAACGGGTAATCTGGTAAATCAATAACTATGATGAAGCCTAAATCAGCGCCAGTATCCTTTTCAACCTTACCGCCTCTCGACAAATCAAAATAAAAGAAATCCACCTCTTTCGGTTCAGAATACCGCTTTATAGAAAAGTCTTTAAATTCGTCCTTTACGAGGTAAATTGAATTATCAAGCTCAGAAACTAAATTGCCAGTTAGCCGTTCCTCATTGCTTCGTTGAGGTATATACCTGCTAATGAACCGTATTTCGGCACGTAACAAAGATTTGAAGAACAAGTCAATCAAGTCATTTTCAAAGACAATCTCATTGAGCAAAGTTCTGATTAAATCTACTGATTCGATATCATGACATTCATGACATCGCTGATGATGGCGATCAAATACAAACTTTCTTAATCGATAGTTGTTTTCCCGTACCCAAGGGAAATAACCTTTTGATTCTCGTAGCATCCAGTAAAATTCATCCTTGAATTTTTGTATCATATTTCGATCTCATCGATTGTTCTGATTTCGGCTAAGAAATCTTCATATTTTAGAAGGTGGTTAAAATTTATCGACTGAAATCAAGTGAAACAAAAAACCCGACAATTTAAACTTTTCATAAAATTCTCTTACCTCTTAAATTGGATTTACAATTTTTAGCTCCTTTAGCTTCTGAGAAAGTGATTTATCGGCAGTTACCAGAGTTAACTCTTTAACTTTTGCAGTCGCCGCAATAATAGCGTCAGGTATCTTTAGTTTTAATGTTTTACGGTAATCTATCGTCTTTTCGATAATTTCGTCACTAATATACACAACCTCAATTTCACTTATAAATTCAGCAATTTTCTTTGTAATATCATTTTCCGTTTCAAAACAAAGCAATTCAATCTTTGTGATAAAAGAAATACTGATACTGTTTTCAGCCTCCTTTATCAGTTTTGAAATAGGTTCTTCACCATTAAAAAAATAGATTACAGAATTGGTATCCAACAAGTAGCCTGACATTTTAATTCCATTCGTTTCTTATTTTTTTTTGATACTCTAATCCGTCCATCTTTTTTTTAAATATGCCTTTGAAACGGAGAAGTTTTTGAATTTTACGGGGTTCTTCTTCTACAATGGTTATGAGCAATTTAGCCTTTTTAAGAGGCGGCATGGCTTCTTTATAAATAATTTTGCCATTTTCATAATAGGCTTCTATGGTTTTGTACATAAAATCTTTTCTCCTCTGGAATAGTTATCCTTTAATAACACACAACGGTTTTAGTTGAGCGACTTTTTTACTAATGCCAGCGTGTTCCACGATATCCACAACCTCAGTGACGTCCTTGTATGCTTCTGGCAGCTCTTCGTCGAGCGTGGCACGGCTGTCGGCGCGGACGAGGATTCCTTTTTCTTTCAGTTCCTGGGCAATGTTTCGACCCCTCGCTACCTTCGTTGCCTGATTTCTGCTCATGACCCTTCCTGCACCATGACACGTACTGCCAAATGTATCGGAATATGCCTTCTCTGTGCCTACAAGCACGTAGGAACAGCGTCCCATATCTCCGGGTATCAAAACGGGTTGTCCTACTGATTTATATGCATCAGGGGTATCCGGGTGGTTTGGTGGAAATGCACGAGTTGCCCCTTTGCGGTGCACACATAAACGTTTTTTCTTGCCCTCCACAATATGTTCCTCAAATTTGGCAATGTTATGACACACATCGTAAACGAGTGATATTTGCGATTCTTTTGGGCTTATGTGTAATGCCATTTCAAAAGATTCTCGAACCCAATGCGTAATCATTTGACGATTGGCAAAGGCATAGTTGGCCGCGCATGCCATTGCAGCAAGGTATTCCCTCCCCTGTGGAGAATTAATTGGGGCGCAGCAGAGTTGACGGTCGGGCAGTTCTATGTTATATTTTCGAGATGCATCAATCATGACCCTTATGAAGTCGTCGCACACTTGATGCCCCAATCCTCTTGAGCCTGTGTGTACCACTATGGTAATGCCGTCCTTTTCGAGACCTAGCACACGGGCAATCTCCTCGTTATAAACCTCCGATACATAGCCAACTTCGACGAAGTGATTTCCGGAGCCAAGGGTGCCTAATTGTGCCCTGCCCCGCTCTAATGCATGATCTGAAACCAGTTCGGGGTCAGCCCCTGGTATGCACCCCTTTTCCTCGATATGCTCCAGGTCTTCTTTTGTGCCATAACCTTGAGATACCGCCCAGCGTGCGCCATTTTTGAGCACGGTTTTTTCGGCTTGCTGCGAAAGTTTTAAATCCTTGCGATGCGACCCTACGCCGGAGGGGATGTTGGTAAATAAGCTGTTGACTATGGATTCCAGCTTATTGATAATTTCCACGCGATATAACCCTGTTCTCAACAACCTTACTCCGCAATTGATGTCGTATCCTACGCCGCCAGGGGAAACCACGCCCTCGTCAGCATCAAACGCAGCCACACCACCAATGGGAAATCCGTACCCCCAATGAATGTCAGGCATTGCCAGTGAATGTCCTATTATTCCCGGGAGATAAGAGACGTTGATCACCTGTTGCAAGCTCTCGTCTTTCTGAATTTCCTTTAGCATGCGCTCGTCAGCATACACGATACCATCCACTCGCATCTTGCCTTCCCTCGGGATACGCCAGCGGTATGCGTCTAGCTTTTGAATTTTATATTTGTCATCTCCCATGAAATATAATCCCTTTTTTGTAACATGTAATCGTTCAACTATCAACAGTCAGCTTCTGGATGAAAAACGAGGGTATTTGCTCTTCGCTATCAATTTCCCATTGCTGTCAAATCTTTGATTGCGGATGGCCAAGCTGCTTACTTATAAATCAAATATTACCCGCGCCTTCCATTGATGATCTTCCTTGATAATTGACAAGTTATGATAGGTAACGGCTTTGACCTCCGTTTTAATTACGTGTTTGCCCTCAATAAATGCCTCGCCATTTATGGTCGCGGTTAATTGATTGTCCTTAATATCAGCAATACAAAAATTTTTAAATAGTAAATTTTTTACGTCGTGCAAATACAATAATTCAGTTAACCAATTGACCAGCAGTTGTTCTCTATCTATTCCAGAAATTTTTATGTTGCATTCAGCCTTACATTCCACTTTGGACAAATCTGTGATAATATCAAAGAGGGCAAAGGCTGCATTTGTGAATAACTCTCGTAATGTAGCCCCCAATACGTCTATCCCAATATCTGCCGTGTGGTCTATAAGGGTGTATTTAGGCATAATTTTTCTTACAATAAATGGCAAAAAACATTACGGCATGACAAAATCATGCTCAGGGTGTCGTATAGTAAGCACAGGGCATGGCGCCTTGCGGACAACTTTTTCCGCTACGCTGCCCATAATTGCATGAGATAAACCAGTCCTTCCATGTGTACCGAGCACAATCAAATCAATCTTATATTCCTTTGACGCCTTTATGATTTCAGAGAAGGGCACTCCCTGCACAATAATTGCCTCGACCGATATTCTTCCTTTCGTTTCTTCATTTACACACCTGAGCAATCGTTCCCTCAATTTATCAATAGTCTCTTTTTCAACAATATTGACGCTGTATAGTTCAGGATCGTTGATGTCATAAATACGAATATCAAGCACATGGATCAAGTAGAGCTTTGTCTGATATTTTTCGGCAAATTCAATTGCATAAGTCAACGCCCTTTCTGAAAAAATCGAGTAGTCAATTGGGCAGAGAATATTTTTTATACTGATCATGTGCCTTCCTCCTTAAAAAACCAAGAGATTTGTGGTTTCATGTACTTCCTCATAAAAAGAGGACAAGTTTTCATCGGTTTGTAGTTTATTCCGTCCATTATTTTTTCGCTAATACAATGTCTATAGCATCGTCAATTTTTTCAATATAAAAGCATTGTATTGTGCTGCGTATTTCCTTGTCGATTTCTTCGTAATCCTCCTTGTTTTTTAAAGGAAATACAATCGTCTTTACCCCTGCCCTAATGGCTGCAAGCACCTTTTCTTTTACTCCGCCAATCGGTAACACATTTCCCGTCAATGTGATTTCCCCAGTAAGCGCTACTTCTCTTTTTGCATATCTCCCTGTTAAGAGTGAGACCAATGACATGCACATCGTAATACCCGCGGATGGCCCGTCTTTAGGTATAGCACCAGAAGGGACATGAATGTGAATTTCGGAGGTATCATAAAAATTTTCATCAATGCCCAATCGCTTTGCATTACTGCGGACATAGCTTAATGCGGCAATAGCGGATTCTTGCATAACGTCACCTAGTTGTCCTGTGAGAGTTAATTCCTTTTCGCCCTTCATTCGGGATGTCTCTACGAAAATGATGTCTCCCCCTGTCTCCGTCCATGCCAGGCCTGTAACCACTCCGATCCGATCTTCCTCATCGGTAACCTGATAGAAGAACTTTCTTGGGCCAAGGAATTTTTCTACGCTTTCTGGTTTTATTTCTTTTGTGACCTGTTTACCAGCGACAATCTCTTTGGCAATCTTTCTACAAATCGACGCAATCTCTCGCTCAAGGTTTCTCAGTCCGGCCTCTCGTGTATACTTCCGAATGATCTTAGAAATAGATGGGTCTTGGAATACCACGGGATATTTTTCTAGTCCGTTTTCTTTAATTTGCTTAGGAATCAAAAATTGTTGCGCTATCTTCAGTTTTTCATCTTCGCTATAGCCGGGAAGATATATGACCTCCATCCTATCCCTCAGCGCAGTATGAACGGTATCGAGAATATTTGCAGTCGTGATAAATAACACGTGAGAAAGGTCAAAAGAAACATCTAAATAGTGATCAACAAAGCTGAAGTTTTGTTCAGGATCTAAGACTTCCAACAAAGCAGATGCAGGGTCTCCTCTGAAATCCGTTCCAATCTTGTCAATCTCATCGAGCATGAATACAGGATTACTATATCCTGCACGACAGATTTCTTGCATAATCCGCCCTGGCAGCGCGCCGACGTATGTGCGTCTGTGTCCGCGAATTTCAGCCTCATCACGGATACCCCCTAAAGAGATGCGAATGAACTTTCGACCCAGGGTACGTGCAATTGATTTGCCCAAAGATGTCTTACCGGTTCCTGGGGGACCACAAAAACAGAGGATAGGCCCCTTGAGCTTTTCCTTCAATTTATGCACCGCCAGAAATTCCAGAATACGTTCTTTTACCTTTTCAAGGCCATAGTGGTCTTCAGCCAGAATCTTTGCTGCTTGAACGATGTCCAGATTATCAATGGTCTTTTTATTCCAGGGAATATTAATGAGATAATCCAGATATGTTCGAGAAACGGGATACTCAGCCGATGCTGGATTAATATCCCTTAATCGGTCTAATTCTTTGATGGCCACCTCTTCTACCTCCTTTGGCATCTTTGCCTCTTTAATCTTTTCTTCAAGCTTATTAATTTCTTCAATGTGAGAGTCTTCTTTCCCCAACTCCTTTTGAATAGCCCGTAACTGTTCCCTCAAGAAGTATTCCCGTTGGGTCTTTGACATTTCTTTGGCGACTTCTTCGTCAATCTTTCCCCGCACCTCTTTTAATTGTACTTCTTTGTTCAGGTAGTGGAAAACGATCCTCAGCCGTTTCTGGGGATCAATCATTTCCAATAGTTTCTGCTTTTCATCAACGGGCAATTCTAAATAAATGGCTACTAAGTCTGCCAATATTGACGGATTATTAATATTATCAATCATGGAAATGATATCTTTGGGCAACATCTTTCCCAGCATGGCGCTCAGTTTAAAAAGCGTTTTTATACTCTGAACAAGCACATCGATCGTTTCAGATTTCTCCGTAAATTCACGAAGTTCTTCTACGCGTGCCTTATGATACGGCTCTGTTTGTACGTATTCCACGACTTTGATTCGCATCACGCCTTCTATAAGAAATTTTACGCTGTCGGTGGTAGATTCTACTATCTGAACGACCTTTGCGGCTGTTCCAACATCGTAAAAGTCATTAGATTTAGGCAAATCGACATCATACTTTAGCGCTACGATACCAATAACTTCATTCTTGGAAACGGCCTCGTTTATCGCCTTTACCAGTCCTTCTCCAGTTAGGGACAGTGGGAGAATCAAGTGTGGGAAAATGACATCCTCTTTCAGAGGAATGATACTAATAATTTCAGGTAGAGTTCCGTTATCCCGTTTGTGAAAGGAAAATTTTGCTTTTTGCATCGTTTTTAATTTATCTTCAGGACGTCCTTTTGTATGCGGTTCTTTTCGCTGCTTTGGCGGTATAAAGCGCCTTAGTCGCTTGATCAATCAAATCAGTAATATTTTTAGTCGTTGTAGTGAGGGAACCCGTTCCTATGGTTACCGTAAAACCAATATTTAGATTTTTTTCTTCATCCTTTATAAAACATTTTTCAACCTCGGTTTTCAATACACTTGATATCTTATCAAGTTCTTCCTTGTCAATTTCCGGCAGCACAATCAAAAATTCGCCATCCCCAAATCGGGAGATCACATCAGACGGCTTCGTATGTTTTTGTAAACATTTTGGGATTTCTGTAAGGATACGGTCTCCGATAAAATAGCCATACTGATTATTGATAGACTCAAGGTGATTAATGTCCATGAGAATACACGATAGCGGCTTATTTTGTGTTCTTGCCCGATTAAATTCATTTTGCAAAATCACATGTACATAGCGTTTATTATAGACATTGGTTAAGCTATCCCGCACAGCATGGTGATTGACCATATCGTTTAATTGGTGTATTCTAGTGTTCAATCTCTGCAAATCTTTGTCGTGCGCCTTTCTTGCGTCAATATTTATTATAACGCCATTGTAATGAGTCACATTGCCCCACTCATTCTTGATTGCAGTGAGGCGGTCGGACACCCAGACATACGTCCCATCTTTTTTCAGCAGCCGATATTCTATCGTTGCGTCACTTCCATTTTGTAATTTTTGTACTTGTTTCGATACTTTTTCCCTATCCTCTGGGTGCACAGATTGGAATAAAAAATTTCGTGTTTTATAAATTTCGTCGGGTTTGTATGCTATCAAATTTTCTATCCCATTACTGATATATTTCACAGAACCGTCAAACATGGAGATGTACACAATCTCTGGGATAACACTCATGATCGTATGAAATAATCTTTCAGAAACAGTATTCGACCCCTTCTCAGTGGATTTGTCATGCTTTTCGCTATTGATCAAAAACTGCAAAGTAAGACAAAAAGCCAAAACTACTAAGCCAAATCCAACACCGTCAAGTTTAAAAATTTTTACCATGGCGCAATTCATAGCAATCACAATTCCAAAAATGCAATACTTATATCTACTAATAAGTATTTTTAACATCATATTCTTTTCCCCAAGAATAGCTTCAAAAACCTGTTTCTTCTTTTAATAAGAGCGAGACTTCAGGAAGGCTGCGTAGTGCCCGTATTTTTCCCATTGGCCTTGTGCAGTTCATCTAAGAGTTTTCTTAGTTCATCTCCCTCAATAACTTCTTTTTCCATAAGCGTCTTTGCCATGCCTTGCAATATTTCCTTTTTTTCAGTTAATAATGCTTTTACTCGGTGGAATGATTCGTCCAAGATCTTCTTGATTTCTAAATCGATTTCTCGCGCCGTTTCTTCGCTGTATTCTTTGCTTGCCGCAAATCCGCCGCCCAGAAAGAGAGGCCTGTCTCCTTGTTCAAATGTTACCACACCCATCTTATCGCTCATGCCGTATTCTTTGACCATTAACTTAGCGATTTCGGTAGCCTTTTCTAAATCATTTTGAGCGCCTGTCGATATTTCGTTAAAGATAATTTGTTCTGAGACTCTTCCCCCAAGCAAAATAGCTATACGGTCCAGAAGTTCCGCCTTCGTCAGGAGATATCGATCTTCAGTCGGTTTTTGCAGTGTATACCCCAGCGCGCTAATCCCACGCGGGATCATCGAAATTTTTCGGACTGGGTCTGCATGCGGCACAGAGCATGCTACCAGGGCATGACCTGATTCATGGTGGGCAACAATCTCCTTCTCCTTCTTGTTCATCAAGCGCTTCTTCTTCTCGAGGCCTGCCATGAGGCGGTCGATAGCCTCTTCAAATTCTGGCATATCTACAGCCTTTTTGTTTCTTCTTGCGGCAAGCAGGGCTGCTTCGTTAACAAGGTTGGCAAGGTCTGCACCGACAAATCCCGGCGTCATGGCGGCAACTGAATGGAGATTGACGTCCTTTTCCATTTTCACCTCTTTTGCATGCACTTTAAGTATTGCTTCTCGACCATGGAGGTCTGGACGGTCAACGACTACCTGGCGGTCAAATCTGCCTGGCCTTAAAAGGGCGGAATCCAGCATTTCGGGACGGTTTGTAGCGCCCATAATAATTACTCCCTTGTTGGAATCAAAGCCGTCCATTTCTACCAATAATTGGTTTAGTGTTTGTTCCCGTTCGTCGTGCCCCCCCATTGGATTTATGCCTCGAGCCTTGCCAAGGGCGTCGAGTTCGTCGATAAAGATGATGCAAGGCGCCTTCTGGTCTGCCTGATTAAACAAGTCCCGTACCCGCGCCGCACCAACACCCACAAACATTTCCACAAATTCTGAGCCGCTCATATTAAAGAATGGTACGCCGGCCTCGCCTGCTACAGCCTTTGCCAGAAGAGTTTTGCCAGTTCCGGGAGCGCCGACAAGCAAAACGCCTTTCGGAATTTTCCCGCCCAAGGCGCGAAATTTTTCAGGCGTCTTCAGGAACTCAATGATTTCCTGAAGTTCTTCCTTGGCTTCGTCGATTCCCGCCACGTCGTCAAAGGTAACATTCAAGTCCTCCTGTGCATAGAGACGCCCTTTGCTTTTTCCAAAGGACATGATACTGCTGGCTGGCCCGTATCGCCTAAATATAAAACGCCAAATTACAAATAAGATTAGTAATGGCATTATCCATGAGAAAAAAAGCGTCTTAAACCATGGGCTTTCATAACTCCCAGCGTACCTGACTCCCATGAGTTCCATATCTTTTACCAGCTCGGGGTCATCTACGCGAGCCGTAGTAAAAACAGCATTTCTTGTAGTATCCCGTTCTGCCTCCCGGAGCTTACCACGAATCATAGTGTTGGTAATGTGACATTCCAGAATCTTACCCTCTTGCAGCATCTTCTTAAAATCACTGTAAGGGACGTCCCTTACGCCTGGATTCATCAGATACATCTGTAACAGGATAAAAAATCCAAAAGCAATAATGATATGCCAGACTGAAAATTTCTGAGGCATTTTAAATTGAATTTTTTTGAAATCTTTGAGCATATACACTCCTTTACAATCCTAGATAGAGATCACACTGTTTGAATATTTGGGGATGACGTCAAAGTGTCTTGTCCTGGCGCAAAAAATTACATCTCTTTTCATTCCTATCTTTTTAAGATATTTTCCATGAAATGAGTCTAAAAGCCCCTTGTGTATGCACCCTCGATACTTGTTATAGATTATTCTAGCAGAAAGGGCCGTATCACTCAAATTAACTTTACGATATTTAGATATTTTATCGATAACGAGTCCTGCGCACATCATGTCCTCCATCGAGTAAGTGTCATTGTTGCCTGACAGAGCAAAGACAATGTCTCTTTTCGTGGAGCATAGATATTGAGCAACGGAGCCCGCATTTAAAAAGGCGCAAATCAACACCTCATGCGGATTTTTACAGAATCGCAGTGTTTTCGTGCAATTAGTTGTTGTGAAAATGAGCGTTTTGCCACATATCTTTTCTGGCGTATATTCTTCAGGTGAATTTCCTAAATCGAACCCTTTTACCTTAAAACCATTTTGCTCTCCACCGAGCAGAACTTGATCATTCTTGCATGCCTTCCATTTCCTTCGGGCAGTCTTTATGTCGGGCATTGGATAAATTTCCTTGCAACCGTGTGCAAGGGCGTGGACGATTGTAGAGGAACCCCGGAGCACGTCAATAATCACTACCGTTTTGCCCTTTTGGTCAGTCTTTTTCAACTCTGTTGGATACAGCGTAACATTGATATGTATTTGCATCAGATTGAGTTACCCGGTCGTTATTTCTCTTTTTTCCCCTAAGTCTGAAGGTTTGAGTTATACAATAAGCTCTTTATGATAACTTTGAAATTCATGAGCATGAACATTAGATTCTTCGCCATGCTCAGAATGTCAGGCTATTTTATTTTGAAAGCCCTAATTGCTTGTAAATTGTCTTAAAATCAATTTCCCGTTCAACCACTTCTGCAGCACGCTGTATCTTAGACTTGGAGTGCAGACTGATGTGTCCTGAAAGGTTTTCACAGACCTCGACAGCGGCTGCGGTATCCGACTTGACAACCACAATCGGCACGCCAACCTCCTGCGCCCTCCCTAAGATAGAAACATTGGGATAGAGTTCACCGGTAAGAATCAGGCATTTTGTGGATGTTTCAAGGGCGGCCAGTTGAATATCGCTCCGATCGCCTCCCGTAATGACAGCCTTGTTTGAGACCTTTCTGAAATAACTCAAGGCGCTCTCGACATTCATGGCGCCAATCATGAAGTGTTCAACCAGTTCATCGATCTTGTCTTCGCAACAAAGCACCTTGCCATGAAGGGTGTTGACGATTTCGTTGATTGGAACGGCTCCAAGGATTGGATCTTTTTGAATGATTCCCAAGGTGGTAATACCGTTGTTTTTTAAAAAAGGGACAAGAAGTTCGCGTATATAACTCACTTTTGTTGGAGGGATCAGATTAAAAACAACGCCTAGTAGCTGGTCGCCTAGCATTGTGGATGCATGGAGAAACCCGTCAAGCGTCTCAATGTGAGATTGAAATTTATCTACAAAGATCACCTTTGCATTGGATGCTCGAATAAAATCCAATTCTGAGAAACGCAGACATGTTCCCCCTGAAAGCCTTCCCAGTCCTCGGGAAATTATTATGTCCTTTCCTTTCGCTGCTTGATTGAACGCCGTCATGGTTTTTTGTTGGATATTCAAGTTCTCGCCTCTAACCATGCGCCCGATAAGTTCATCCGTGATCACAACAGGACAGATAGATTGGAGCGGTTCGTTAACCTCCAGCGACTTAGAAAGAAAGACGGCGTCTTCATCAGTCAGTACATCCTCTACACGAATAGGTGAAAGTCCTACGGGCTTGACGAATCCAACGGAGTATCCTTCCCGCTTGAATTTTAATCCAAGTCCGAGACAGATAAGGTTTTTCCCTGAAAATGGCGAAACAGAGGCAATAAATATGGGTATCATGATAATCCTCCCCTAATACAGTATGGTGTTATAGTATTACCTTGTAAAAACTTCCTTTCCCCATTTTCATGAGGACAAGTTTTTGCAAGTTTTTTTACACCCCCCTGTGTCCCCCCTTGCGAAGGGGGGAAAGAGAGGGGTCTTTTGGTTGCGGCTATCCTGCGTTATGGTGTTATCAGAATTTCTATACTGATTCGGAATTTTTTTTTGCGTTAACTATAGTAACCCTCTCCGATCGTAACTATTGCGCGTTAGGATATGGTTAACCGCGCATCAATGGCCATCGCCCCTTTCCCTTCTGGAAACACGACTAAGGGGTTTATATCCATTTCCATAATCTCTGGGCAATCGGTTGCCAGTTGAGAGAGTCTTAGTAGATTATTTACTATTGCATCTATATCTACCGGCACTTCCCCTCGAACGCCTTGTAAGAGTGGAAAAGCTCGAATTTCTCGAACCATTTCTTCCGCTTCCTGGGAATCAATGGGCGCAATCCGGAAGGCTACGTCTTTCAATACCTCTACGTAAATGCCGCCCAGACCAAACATCAACAGAGGGCCAAATTGTGGATCGCGTGACATCCCCAAAATTACTTCCTTGCCACCGGTAATCATTTGTTGAACCAGGATGCCTTTTATCTCAGCTTCGGGCATAAGACGGCGCGCTTTTTGTGTAATGTCGGAAAAGCATCTCCGCACATCCACGGCATTCTTTATTCCAATAATTACCCCGCCAAAATCTGATTTATGGAGGATATTGGGGGAAGAAATTTTCATAACGACTGGATACCCAATCTCTTCTGCAACCCTCACCGCCTCTGCTTCGGAAGCGGCGAGAGTACTTTTTGGTATTTTGAAACCATAAGCTGAGATTACCTGCATGGCTTCTTCTTCGCTAAGAGAACTACGACCCGTTCGTCTGGCATTGTCAAAGATAGATACCGCTATTTCTTTTTGAACATCAAATGTCTTTATGCTTGGGGTTGATTTTTTTTGCCATAAGGTATACTTATACATAGCTTCGATTGCAGATACCGCACGTTCGGGAAAGGGATAATTCGGCACTTTTCTTTGACACATGGTCTTTATACCTTTTTCAATTCTTATTCCTCCCATAAAGGACGTTACGATAGTTTTATCAGTTTGATTTGAAATTTCGCCTATTACCTCTGCCGTTTTTTCGATTTCTGTCATAGTTTGAGGTGTTAAAATAACAAGAATCACATCTACATGGGGATCTTCCAGCACTTTTTCGATAACAAACCTGTACCTGTCCGCTTTTGCATCTCCTAATACATCAACAGGATTATAAACATTTGAGGTAGCTGGTAAAAAAGAGCGAAGGGAGTCTACCGTATTTTTAGAAAGAGCAGCCATTTTTAATTTTGACCGTTCGACTGCATCTGCCGCTATAATTCCTGGCCCACCAGCGTTGGTAATTAATGCTATTCGTGGGCCTTTTGGTAGATGTTGCGAACTAAATCCTATGGCATAGTCGAAAAGTTCTTCGATGGTCTTCACCCGTAGAATTCCCGACTGCTTACATGCCGCGTCAAATGCGTTTTCAGAACCAGCGAGCGTCCCCGTATGCGAAGAGGCTGCCTTTGCGCCTGCCGTTGTGCCTCCGGATTTTACAATAATTATCGGTTTATTTTGAGTCATTTTTTGAGCGGCATTCATAAATGCTGTTCCACTTTTTACCCCTTCTAAGTAACCAAGAATGACCTTTGTATGGGCATCGTTGTCCAATGCTTGTATAATATCTACTTCGTCGATATCCGTCTTATTTCCAATGCTGATAAATTTGGAAAATCCGAGACACTCGCCCATTGCCCAATCCAGTATCGAAGTACAGAGTGCGCCTGATTGTGAAAAGAACGCAATATTACCTTGTGGAGGCATATCTGCAGCAAAAGAGACATTTAAGCAGGACTGTGTGTCGATCAATCCAAGACAGTTTGGTCCAAGCATGCGTATCGCATGCTGCTTGATCTTCCGCAGTAATTCTCGTTCCCTTAATGCCCCATCAATGCCACTTTCCTTAAAGCCAGCGCTGATAACAATAATTGAATCGATTCCTTTTTCGATGCATTCATCAACCGCTCTCTCCACATACTGAGCTGGTATAACAATTACGGCCAGGTCGATTGTGTCATTGGTTTCCCTGAGAGATGGGTATGTCTTGATTCCCAGTATGTTATTTGCATGAGGATTGACGGGGTATATCTTGCCTTTATACCCGTACGTAACGAGATTTTTCAGTAAATCATGTCCTACTTTTCCCTCTTCACGAGAGGCACCGACGACAGCAACGGTTTTAGGTGAAAAGAAGTGTTCTAACATACATTAAAGAGGCGGCTTTTCTTCTTCCTTTGTTTCAGCGTTGGAGGTCGCGTCGGGTTCCTCTTTTGGTAATAAGTCGAACATACTTTTAATAGACTTGGTAAAGGGTTTAAACGGTACAGAATGGCTTTCTGGATTTGAAAGAGTGCCTCTTATTTCCACCATAGTTAATTGTTTCCGAACGCCACCTACCACAAAGTCAAATACCCTTCCAACAATGGGAATCTGCGAGAGGAATCCTTTATTAAATCCAGCAACGATGGTTAAATGGAGGTCTCCGTTAAGGCTGATGTTTCCTCGTCCGTCGAGTTCAACGCTGTCGCTATAGACCTTTCCTTCTTCAATATTGATTATGCCGTTCTTGACGATGAACTTTGCCTCGGCGCTGTGAAAGCTTCCTTTTTTTGGCAGGCTAAGGTTTAG
>Ga0105164_10000637_pt1 | contig 23780 bp, 21 predicted proteins | sample VDWuncwatermetaG_FD_89674 | JGI IMG/M metagenome (GOLD analysis project Ga0105164, IMG submission 89674) | Wastewater microbial communities from Netherlands to study Microbial Dark Matter (Phase II) - VDW unchlorinated drinking water | ecosystem: Environmental > Aquatic > Freshwater > Drinking...
AATGCATGATTTTCATTTTAAAAACGGTGAGCTTTGTTGCGAAAACGTGCGGGTGTCGACGATTGCCCAACGTGTGGGCACGCCTTTTTATCTTTACAGCTATAAGACGCTCACCGATCATTTTTTAAAGATCCAGAGGGCTTTTGCCAAACTTGATCCCATCATTTGCTTTGCCATGAAATCCAATGGCAATTTGAGTGTCATCAAAAGCCTGGTGGATTTAGGCGCCGGCGTTGATGTTGTGTCGGTTGGTGAATTAAAAAAAGCTTTAGTGGTGGGCGCTGACCCTCAGAGAATTGTCTTTGCTTCCGTTGGAAAAACCGGGGAAGAAATTGCTTTCGCGATTAAAGCAGGCATTTTATTGTTTAATGTTGAGTCCGAGCCGGAATTAGCGGAAATCAACCGTATTGCCGTTAAAATGGATAGGAAAGTGCAGGCGGCTTTACGGATTAATCCCGATGTTCCGGCACCAACGCACGAGTATACCAACACCGGATCTTTAAAAAAGAAATTCGGTATTGATTTGCGCACTACCCGTCAAATTTTCAAGGCCCGGAAAAAATACAGCCATGTGAAGATCAACGGGGTGCATATTCATATCGGTTCACAAATAACCTCAGGGGCGCCTTTTGTGGGGGCCATCAAAAAAGTGATTGCTTTCATCGATAAGTTGCGCGCTGAAGGGATAAAAATCGAATATTTGGATATTGGCGGGGGCCTGGGAATTATTTACAAGGATGAAAATCCTCAAACCGCCCAGCAGTATGCCGATAAGATCGTGCCTATATTAGAGAAAACCGGCTTGAAGATCATCATGGAGCCCGGGCGTTTCATTGTCGGTAATGCCGGTATTTTTGTGACCAAGGTCCTTTACGTCAAGGACAATGGCTTGAAAAAATTTGTGATCGTGGACGGTGGCATGAATGATTTGATCCGGCCGATGCTCTATGACGCATATCATGAGATCATGCCTGTGATACAAAACAAAAGCACCAAGCAAAAATGTGACGTGGTGGGCCCTATCTGTGAAAGCGGGGACTTTTTCGCTCATGACCGTTTCTTGCCCAAGGTCAAGAAAAATGATCTGCTTAGCCTTATGAGTGCCGGCGCTTACGGTTATGTGATGGCCAGCAATTATAATGTGCGGCCGCGCGTGCCGGAAGTCATGGTCAAGGGCGATCAATTTAAGATCGTCAAAGAGCGGGAAACGTTTGAAGATTTAATGAAGGGAGAGAAAATCGTAAGATGGTAAGTATCCCTTTTGTAAAAATGGTAGGCGCGGGCAATGATTTTATCATCATAGAGGCACGCAAGGGCCTTGATTATGCCAAATTCACAAAAGCCGTCTGCGCGCGTCAAAACGGTATCGGCGCCGACGGTGTTTTGGTATTGGACACATCCGCGCAATCAGATTATCGTATGCGCATTCTCAATGCCGACGGTTCAGAAGCCCAGATGTGCGGCAATGGGGCCCGCTGCATGGCCGCGTATATCGTGGCTAATATGAAACCGGTCAAGCAATTGTTCAGTATGGAAACCTTGGCTGGTGAAATTTTGGCTGAAGCAAAGAACGACGTGGCCCGTGTGCGCTTGTCTAATCCTAAAGATTACAGGCCGAATTTGAATATCACCGTGGCCAATCAAAAATTGGAAGTGCATTACATCGATACAGGGGTCCCGCATACGGTGGTTTTTGTCGACGGATTGCAGGAAGTGGATACTAATAGCTTGGGTGCTTTGGTCCGCAATCATCCGCGTTTTGCCCCGCGTGGTACTAATGTCAATTTCGTTGAACATACGCGCGAAGGCATGGTATCAGTGCGTACCTACGAGCGCGGGGTGGAGGCGGAAACCTTGGCTTGCGGTACCGGTGCGGTGGCCGCGGCATTGATTGCCTATCTTCATTCCAACCCTAAAGTCAAAAAACAAAAGGGTGCGTTCATCAAGGTATCGACGGCGAGCAAAGAAATCTTGGAAATCACTTTTGACCTGGATGAAGGCACAAAGATAGATAATGTGTGGCTTAAGGGCTCAGCGAAGCTGATCGCTAAAGGAGAGTATTACTACAATGGATAATAGAAAAAGGTTTTACGGTGCGTTTACAGCTTTGATAACACCATTTACCTCAAATGGCATTGATGAAGCGGCTTATAAAAAACTTATTGATTGGCAAATAGCGCAAGGCATTCACGGATTGGTCCCTTGCGGAACAACAGGTGAATCACCGACGCTGTCTGAGAAAGAACATGAGCAGACAATTGAGCTTTGCGTGCAAGCGGTTGGCAAAAGGAAACCTGTCATCGCTGGCGCTGGGTCTAATTGTACCCGCGAAGCGGTTAATATGACCAAGCATGCAGCTAAGGTTGGAGCGGACGCTGTGTTGGTGGTCACTCCCTACTATAATAAACCGACCAATAAAGGTATTTACCTGCATTATAAAGCTATCAGTGAAAGTGCGGATATTCCCATCATTCTTTACAATATTGCCGGACGGACGGGCAAAAATATTGAACCGGATTTAATGGCCAGACTTGCCGGGATTAAAAATATAATTGGGGTCAAAGAAGCTTCAGGTAATCTGGAGCAAATTAAAAAAATCCGTGAGCTTTGCCCAAAGGATTTTTTGCTGATTTCAGGGGATGATGCTTTGACATTGCCGATTTTATCCATGGACGGAGTGGGTATTATTTCAGTGGCCTCCAATATTGTGCCCAAGGACGTGGCAGAACTGGTCAATGTTTTTAACAAAGGCGATAAGGCAGGTGCCCAAGCCATCAATGCAAAATTATTTCCATTGGTAGAGGCTTTATTTATAGAAACCAACCCAATTCCTGTTAAGACAGCAGCTTCACTGATGGGGTTGTGTTCCGGGGCGATGCGCCTGCCGATGTGTGAAATGGAAGAAGCCAATTTGGCTAAATTAAAGCAAGCATTAAAATCTTACGGACTCCTAAAATGATCAAACTCGCCGTTTCCGGCTGTCAAGGCAGAATGGGCCAACGCATCACCGCGCTGGCGCTTTATGATAAAGTTTTTAAGATTTCAGCACTGTTGGAAAATAAAAACCGTCCTGATGTGGCTTTGTTGTCTCACAATATCCCTGTCAATTTTGAAGATACAGCTTTAAAGGGTTGTCATGTGCTTATTGAATTCACAACCCCTGAGGCGTCGATTGCGCATTTGAAGTCATGTCAGAAATACGGGGTCAACATGGTCATCGGCACCACCGGTTTTAGCAAGGCGCAGATCACGCAAATTAAAAAAGCATCTTCTAAGATTGCTATTGTTTTTTCTTCCAATATGTCGGTAGGGGTCAATCTGGTCTTTGGCCTTATCCGTCAAGCCGCGCAAATTACTGGTAATGATTATGCGATTACTTTAAGCGAAACACATCATGTGCATAAAAAAGACGCTCCTTCAGGAACTGCCAAAACCATGGCTGATATTGCCGAACAATACGCCAAAGGGATGGTCCAAGATATTGCCTCCATTCGTGAAGGAGAAGTCATTGGCGATCATACCATCACCTTTGAAAGCCCGGTGGATTTGATCTCCATTCACCATCATGCCAAGACCCGCGATATTTTCGCGCAAGGGGCCCTGGTCGCGGCGAAATTCCTGTCGAAAAAGAAAAAAGGCCTGTTTAATATGCAGGATGTCTTAGGGTTAAAATGAAAATTTCAAGAAATACCAGCGCAGCTCTGCTTTTATTTTTCTTACCTTGTTTTAGTGTGGAAGTTTTAAGTGGAAACATGCCGCTGCATATGTATTTTAATCCGATCATGTTCATAATGATGAATCTCATGTACGCAGGGGCCTTATTGATACGGGAAACGGTGATCCGGTGGAATAAAGGCCTGGTCTCGGTATTTTTGCTTGGTGCAGCCTATGGCATGGTCAACGAAGGGATTGGTTCAAAAGGTTATTTTGATCCGCATTTTTATGCGGTGGTTGGATTTGGGTTGGAAAATTTTGGAAGGGTTTTCGAAATTAATGTTCCATGGGCGGTGGACATTACTATCATTCATATGGTATATAGCATAACCGTCCCGATAGTGATCATCACTGTTATGTTTCCAGGGAAGGAAAGGTGGTTGAGCGATAAGTCATTTTTTACCTTACTATCTGTTTTTATTTTTGTGACGGTCTTTTTTACTCAGATGATGAGTCCCTATGTTGCTCCCCTTCGTCCCTTCGCACTGGTCATCGCGCTCATTTTGCTTTTGATCATAGCGGCAAAGGTATGCCCTGATTTCCCGGCCCCAAAGCCGATCAAATATTCCGGGAATACGGCACTTTTGAATAGTTTGCCGTTTCTGTGGGGAACAGCCGTGGCATTTGCGTTTATTTTTGTCCCTGCGTTGGTGCGCCAATGGGTGCCTTTTCCTCCATTGTATGTAGTGGTAGTGATCGGCTTTGTGTTTTTATTCGCTTGGCTTTTTTGGAGGTTTTCTCAAATGCCAGGGTTTTCCCGGATTGCTTTTGTATCCGGGATTTTAATGCCCTGGATTATCCACGCTTTGACCAGCGGGAATTCCATCATATTGGTGGCAATTGTTCTGATGGTTTTTTTAATTATGGTATGGAGAAAATCCCAGACGGAACTTGCAAGAATATAAAGGAGATTGATCAACAATGTCTACAGAAACAGGACTTAAAATTGAATTTTCTGATCGGTTACAATCATTGCCGCCGTATTTATTCGTGGAAATCGACAACGCCCGTCGTGCCGCCATTGCCGCCGGCCGCGATATCATTAATTTGGGTGTCGGCGATCCTGACCAACGCACCCATCAGGTGATCATTGACGCGCTTAAAAAAGCCGCTGAGGATGTTAAGAATCATCATTATCCATTTGACGCAGGGGTTCCGCCATTACGTACAGAGATCGCCAAATGGTTTAAAAACCGCTTCGGGGTGGAATTAGAACCCCAGACGGAAATTTATCCTTTGATCGGCTCTAAAGAAGGCATTGCCCATCTGCCGCTGGGGATCATCAATCCCGGCGAGAAAGTCGTTTTGACCGAGCCGGCGTATCCGGCTTATCAGGCGGCGGTGACTTTCGCCGGCGGTAAAATCCAGTATTTGCCGCTCAAAGCTTCTCACGGCTTTTTGCCCAAAATAGAAGACATCGAAAATTTAAAAAATGCTAAAGCTATTTTTGTTTGCTATCCCAATAATCCCACCGCGGCCACGGCGGATAAAAAGTTTTATCAGGATTTGGTAGCTGTTTGTAAGACAAAAGGGATCATCATTGTTTCAGATTTGGCCTATTCTGAAGTTTATTATGACGGCATCAAGCCGCCGAGCATATTGGAAGTGGATGGGGCCAAAGACATTGCTATAGAATTTCATTCATTTTCAAAAACGTATTATATGACCGGCTGGCGCTTGGGCTGGGCTTGCGGCAATCCAACGCTGGTTTCTGCATTAGCTAAGGTCAAATCCAATTGTGATTCCGGTGTTTTTAATGCGATTCAATACGCCGGTATCGCGGCTTTAAATATAGATTCGCGCGATATTGACGATATGCGCGAGCGATATCAGACCCGCCGTGATGCCCTGATCAATGGCTTGCGTGCCGTCGGCTGGAAAATTGAATCGCCCAAGGCCGCGTTTTATGTCTGGGCTAAACTGCCTTCCAAGTTCAATGATTCGATGAGCGCTGCCAAAGCGTTTTTAGATGAGGCCGATATTGTGGTAACGCCTGGAATAGGTTTCGGTAAATCTGGCGAGGGCTATGTGCGCATGTCCTTGACCTTACCGACCGACCGCATCCATCAAGCCGTCGCGCGCTTAGCAAAAATTTTATAATGTCCACTGTTTATCTTGCATTAGGTTCTAATTTAGGCGATCGCCTTCACTATATTCAAAAGGCCGTTGCAGAGCTTAAAGCCCACGGTTTGAAAGTTTTGAAACTCTCGAACATTATCGAAACCGATCCGCTGGAAGCCCCGCCCCAAGGCCGATTTCTTAACGCCGTCTTGAAAGCACAAACGCACCATTCTCCCGAGGAGTTGATTGTGATTACGCAGGGCATTGAGCGAAAATTAGGACGGGTCAAAAAAATATTCCGGGGTCCCCGTGTCATCGATATTGATATTTTATTGTACGATGATATTAAATTGATCACTCCCCAATTAGTGATCCCACATCCCCGGATGCTCGAGCGTTTTTTTGTAATGCAGCCTTTAAAAGAGATTGAACCAAATATTGCGCAATCTCTGGATTCCCCCTGCAGCTTCGCTTTGCGAAGCAAAGCGGCAGGGGGAATGACAAATTAAAGTATTATTTTATGCTCATCATTAAAACTATTAACCAGCTGCGAAAAGTTTTAGATAAAGCCCGCCGCAAGGGGCAAAAAATCGGCTTTGTCCCGACGATGGGGTATTTTCATGAAGGGCATCTTTCCCTCGTTCGTCAGTCTCGTAAGGAGTGCGACATCACTGTTGTGAGTATCTATGTCAACCCTAAACAATTCGCACCCCAAGAAGATTTAAGCCGTTACCCTCGGGACATTAAACGGGATGCAGCGATGGCCAAAAAAGAAAATGTTGACATTCTTTTTATTCCGTCGGATAATGTCGTTTATCCAAATCGCTATTTGACATACATCGACGTAGAAAGAATTTCCAACACGCTTTGCGGCAAATTCAGGCCCGGGCATTTCAAGGCAGTGGCGACGGTGGTGGCCAAACTTTTGAATATGGTCCAACCGGATGTGATGTATCTGGGGCAAAAAGACGCGCAGCAGGTGGCGGTGCTTTCGAGGATGGCCGTGGATTTGAATTTCCCGATTTCTATCCGTGTGGTGCCAACCGCCCGTGAAAAAGACGGACTGGCCAGAGCCTCGCGCAATGTTTATTTGACTTCGCAAGAACGCTCGCAAGCTCCTGTTTTGTACAGGGCCCTTAAATGTGCCGTCATGCGAATTCAGGCAGGGGAGCGTTTGGCTTCCAGAATTACCGGTATTATTCATCAGAAGATCGCTCAACGCTCCAATGGAAAAATTCAATACGTCGCATGTGTGGATGCGGATACACTCGAGCCTTTAAAAATACTTAAAGGCAAGGTTTTGATCGCGTTGTCGGTACTTTTTAATAGAACACGGCTTATTGATAATGTCATTGTTCCCATTAAAAACCCAAGGAAAGTCTAAAATCAGAGTAGGTATCTTAGGCTGCGGGGCCATTGGCTCGCGCATCGCCAAAAGCATTAAGACGCAATGCAATGATCACGCGGTAGTTGCGGCCCTCTTTGACATCAATCCTGCTAAAGCTCAAAATCTTCAAAAATATATCCCTCAAAAAAATATCGTTAAAAAGTCTTATCAGGATCTTTTGGCCAGCAGCGACCTGGTTGTTGAAGCAGTCAATGCCCCCGACACACATCAACTGGTGCGATCAGCCCTTTTAGCTAAAAAAGACGTGTTAGTGATGAGTGTCGGTAAATTCATCGAAGGCGAGTCTATTTTAAAATTGGCCCAAAAGCAGGGTGTCAGGGTGATTATTCCCTCGGGGGCGATCGCGGGCATTGATGCCATCAAAGCAGCCAGCCTGCAGCGCATTGATCGTATCACCTTAACAACCCGTAAACCGATTTATGGATTTGCCGATAATGCCTATGTTCAGGAACGCCGGATCAATTTATCGCAGATAAAGAAGGAAACCATCCTCTTTAATGGTAATGTGCGTGAGGCGGTCAAATGTTTCCCCCAAAATATCAATGTGGCGGCGACCATCGCCTTAGCTTCCAATGCAAAAGATAAGATGCGGATCCGAATTGCCACCTCACCGGAGTTTAAAGTCAATTCGCATGAGATCGAAGTAGTCGGTGAATTCGGCCGTCTAACGACAAAAACGGAGAACGTCGTTTGCCCGGATAATCCCAAAACCAGTTATCTGGCGGTCCTCTCGGCGGTGCGCACCTTAAAAGAATATTTTCAGGGAGTCAAAATCGGTACCTGAATTTATAAATCAACCCACAACAAGGAGGAGAATAGCATGGCTATTAAAAAAGTTGCTAAAGTCGGCATCAAGAAACAAAAGGGACACCTTTATTTCGTTGACAAACAGGGTGATATTTCCTGTGCCAAGATGGCCCGCGGCGCCAAAAAAGGCGGATCGCCCAAGAAAGTTGCCAAGGTTGGCATTAAAAGAGAAGTTGGGTATCTTTATTTTATCGATAAACATGGTGATATTTCCTGCGCCAAAATGGTCCGCGGCGGGACCAAGAAGAAAAAGACCGCCAAGAGGTCAAGAAGGAAGGCCACCAAGAGACGCAAATAAGGTCCTTTATTATTAGGCCGTAGTAAAAAATAGTGACAGGCACTAATTTTTCTAATAAGAAAATAGCGCCTGTCACTATTTTTTGATATACAATACCCCTTTATGAAATCGGACAGCATCATCATTCGCGGAGCGCGCGAACACAATCTTAAAAATTTTGATCTGACCATTCCCCGCAATCAATTCGTGGTCATTACCGGTTTAAGCGGTTCGGGCAAATCATCCTTGGCTTTTGATACCATTTATGCCGAAGGCCAGCGGCGGTACGTAGAAAGTTTGTCCGCGTATGCCCGTCAGTTTTTAGACCAGCTGCAAAAGCCCGCGGTAGAACACATCGAAGGGCTTTCTCCGACGATTTCCATTGAGCAAAAGTCAGTCAGCCGCAACCCGCGTTCTACCGTGGCCACGCAAACAGAAATTTATGATTATCTGCGCCTTTTGTTTGCCCGTATCGGCACCCCGCATTGCCCTTCTTGCGGAAAGAAAATCGAAGCGCAAAGCGCCCAGCAAATGGTGGACATTATTTTAGCGATGCCTGAGGGGACAAAAATCAATATCCTGGCGCCCCTGGTACGCGGCCGTAAGGGAGAGTACCGCAATATAGGAAAGCAAATCGCCCAATCCGGCTTTGCCCGCATGCGCGTCAACGGCAAAATTTATGAAACAGGTGATCCTATCAAGCTCGACAAATATAAAATTCATCATATCGAGGTGGTGGTGGACAGGCTCTTCATACGTCCGGACATCCGCAAACGATTGTCTGATTCCGTTGAAACGGCTCTAAAGACCGGCGAGGGCATGGTCATGGTAGATTTTAACGGACAGAAACCTGACCAAATTTTTAGTGAAAAATACGCTTGCGCGGATTGCGGGACCTCTTTAGGCGAGATGAGCCCTCGCATTTTTTCTTTTAATTCTCCTTATGGCGCCTGTCCCGGATGCAATGGTTTAGGGACAAAAATGGAAATTGATCCGTCGGCCTTGGTGCCGGATGGCTCCAAGTCTTGGGTCAGTGCCGTCGCTCCCTGGAAAAAAGGCCAGCGCGGTTACATGATGTATTATCGCGCTGTATTGCGGGAAATGGCCCGTATTTACCGGGTGGATCCCCGCCTGCCGTTTAACGCGTTGGATAAAAAATTCAAACGCGTTATTTTTTATGGCTCTGATGACGAAATTTGGGGGAGGCCATTTGAGGGTGTGATCAAATATCTGGAGCGGCTATTCAGGGAAACAGACAGTGATTGGCTCAAAGAAGAAATAGCATCGTTCATGTCGGAGTCGCCCTGTCCGGAATGCCAAGGCTTGCGCCTTAAGAGAGAGTCTTTAGCGGTCAAAATCGCCGATAAGAACATAGCCCAACTGACCGGCCTTTCCATTAAGGATGCCAAACAATTCTTTAGTCATTTAAATCTTAGCAGGGATAAAAAAATCATCAGTGCGGAGATTTTAAAAGAGATCAACCGCCGTTTGGATTTTTGTATCAATGTGGGCCTCGAGTATTTGAGTTTAGACAGGCGCTCTGCGACACTCTCCGGCGGCGAAGCGGAACGCATACGCCTGGCCACCCAGGTCGGCTCCGGGCTCGTGGGAGTGATCTATGTTTTGGATGAGCCCAGTATTGGTTTGCACCAAAAGGACAATGACCGCCTTTTAGCCACCCTGCATGCCTTGCGTGATCTGGGAAACACCTTGATTGTCGTCGAACATGATGAGGAAACCATACGCCGTGCGGATCATGTGATTGATTTAGGCCCGGGTGCCGGCGAACATGGCGGAGAAGTGATTTATGCCGGCGGGGTCGAGGGGCTGATGAAGTGCCGGGAATCAATGACCGGACGGTATTTGGCAGGTGAATATCAAATCCAAAGGCCTCTTTCGCGCCGGGATATAAGGAGTACGCATTTTTTAAAAATCATCGGGGCATCCCAGCATAATTTAAAAAATGTGGATGTCAGCATACCGCTGGGGACCTTTGTTTGTGTGACGGGCGTTTCAGGCTCAGGTAAATCCACCCTGGTGACGGATGTTCTTCATAATGCTTTGATCCATAAAATTTATGGCAGCAAGGTGGTCCCTGGCCGGTATAAGAAAATCGAAGGCATACAGCATATTGATAAAGTCATTGTGGTGGACCAATCGCCTATCGGCCGCACCCCGCGTTCTAACCCGGCGACCTACACAGGTGTTTTTAGCGATATCCGTAATTTGTTCGCGCTATTGCCCGAATCCAAAATGCGCGGGTACAAGCCCGGGAGGTTCAGTTTTAACGTCAAAGGCGGCCGCTGCGAAGCCTGCGGCGGCGATGGGATCAAAAAAATCGAAATGCATTTTTTGCCGGATGTGTATGTCGAATGCGAAGTCTGTCACGGTAAGCGGTTTACAGACCAGACCCTGGAGGTAGAGTTCAAGGGCAAAAATATCGCGGATGTACTTAATCTTTCCGTGCTCGAAGCCCTGGAGGTTTTCAACAGCATTCCCCGCATCGACCAAGTTTTGCAAACACTGAATGATGTGGGTTTAGGGTATATCCGTTTAGGTCAGGCGGCGACGACCCTGTCCGGCGGTGAGGCGCAAAGGGTCAAGCTTGCCAGCGAATTGTGTAAGCCGGCCACGGGACGCACATTTTATATTTTGGATGAACCCACCACAGGCCTGCATTTTGCCGACGTGGATAAGCTCCTGCAAGTCTTACAGCGCTTAGTTGGCCGCGGCAACACGGTGTTGGTTATCGAGCATAATTTAGACGTGGTTAAAAGCGCGGATTATATCATTGATCTTGGGCCTGACGGCGGCGACAAGGGAGGGCATGTTGTTGTTGCAGGGACGCCGGAGGACATTGTGCGGCATCCCACCTCATATACCGGGCAGTACTTAAAACAATTCTTAAACAAATCCAGATGATATTGGTATAATATAAAAGGCTAAATTTGTTCTTTGAGCGATTGTGTCGAAAAGACTTTGGAAACGAATTTTTTTGACCACGGGTTGTCTTTTTCCGACAATCTTTTCTGGATGTCCAGAAACACAACGCCCCTTCGGGGCTGTGTTTCTGAATCGGTGACGTAGATTGTCGGGACAACAGTGGTCTTCAAAAATTGTTTCCAAAGTCTGTTCATGCTAAAAGCAAAAAGAATTTATTCTATGATCCGTCGGTATATTGTTTATTTATCTCTCACGATCGCTTTGGTATGCGCGCCGTATTCAGGTTTGGCCCAAAGCACGGAAACTGATCTTTTATCCGCGGCCCAGCAGGCTTTTAATGACGGATTCAGCGATGTGGCCACGCGGTATTTGGAGGATTTTTTAGACAAGTATCCGCAAAGCCCTCATTACCCCACGGCCAAATTATTATTAGGGCAATGTGATTTCCTGCGCGGAGAATACGGCAAAGCATTGGACTTGTTTGAAGAATTAAGCCGGCAGACGGATAAAAGGGATGAAATCCTCTACTGGCGGGGGGAAACCTACTTGAAACAAAACCGTTTGCCTGATGCCCAACGCGATTATCAATCGGTGATCGATGGTTTTCCTCAATCCACCTATGTTCCCCAAGCCCTTTATTCTTTAGGCTGGTCATTTTTTCAGGAAAAAGAATTCGGTCCCGCCAAGAGGACTTTTTTACGCCTGACGACATCTTTCCCCAATCATCAATTAAGTGAGGACGCCTTCTTAAAGATCGCGGAATGTGATTATAATGCCGGCCGGTTAAAAGACGCGATAGGGGATTTTCAAGGCCTCGCGGCCAAATATCCCAAATCCGCCCATTTGTGCGAAGTCAATTTCAACATTGCCGAAAGTTTTTATTATCTGGATAAATTCGATTCCGCGGCGGGCTTCTACAAACAAGCCCTTGATTCTTCCTGCGATGATGCCTTAAGGCTTGCAGCGTATACGGCAGAAGGATGGAACTATATCAAATTAAGTAAATTTAATGACGCCCAGAACGTTTTTAAGAAAGCCCTGGCTTTAAGCAAAGCCAAAGGCTTGTCCGGGGAAGAAGTGGTTATGGCCCAAGCCAATCTGGCTTTGAGCCAAGGTGCTTTGAGCCAAGCCGTTGTGCTTTTTACGGATTTCATCAAAAATTATCCTCAGAGCCCGCATTGGGCCCAGGGGTATTTGGGACGGGCGAATGTTTTTTATCTCTTAAAACGATATGAGGAGGCCCGTTCGGATTATGTGCGTTTGTCAGATCAAAAAGACCCTGAAACCTTTGTCAAATGCAGGTTCGGTTTAGGCTGGTGTGAATTGAAATTAGGGCATCTTTCGCAGGCGATCAATTATTTTCAGGAAGTCTTCGACCATAGCAGCGCTGCCAATGATCGACAAGATGCGTTGGTCCAAATGGCGGATGTAACCCAAGAGAGCAATCAATGGGATGACGCCGCGCGGATTTACGAAAGGGTCAAGAAAATTTATCCCAATAATGATATGATGGATTATGTCCTTTACCGTCAAGCTATTGCTTTTTTAAAATCGGAAAAGATTGATGCCGCGTTTGTTAATTTTAAAAGTTTGCAGGACAACTTTGCCCATAGTAAATATCTTGAGGACATTGATTATTACATGGGTGTTATCAGTTTTAAGGAAGGGGATTGGCAAAAGAGCGCTCAAACGATGTCAATGTATCTTAAAAACTTAACACGTCCCAGTGAATTTACTCCCGAGGCCAATTACATTCTGGCGTTGTCCCATTTAAATCTAAAGGAGCCGGAAGAGGCTTTGAAAGTTTTTCAGAAAATTTTGAGGCTTTACCCCAATGATATTGATATTGCCAAAAATGCCGATATCGGCATCGCCAAGTGTCAATTTGAGATGGGACAGGCCCCGCAAGCTGTTCAAAGGTTTAAGTTGATTGTTTATAAATACCCTAAAACCGATGTGGGATTTGAAGCCCTTTTGTGGCTGGCCCAATATTATTTGAAAAATGCCGACGCGGGTCCTGCTGTTGAATATTATAGATCGATCATTGACGAATTTCCGGGTATCCCCCGAATGGACCAAATCCATTATGAGTTAGGCCAGGCTTATGAAATTCAGGGACATTCTGATGATGCCCTGGGGCAGTATCAATCGATTTCAGCCGTTGACGGATCTCTTAAAGGGAAAACAAGGCTTGCCATGGCCGGGATCATGTCAAAAGATCTTGATCCCCGCAGGGCCATCACGGCCTATGAAAGTATTATTGCCGCCTCACCGGATGATGCCGGTGAGGCCTATTTAAAATTAGGCCAGCTCTACCGCAACACGCAGGATTATGAAAAGGAAATAGATGTTTATCAAAATGCCCTTGCGGCCAAGCAGGGCCAGATTGACCGCGCGCGGATACAATTTAATTTGGCAGATACGCTGGAATTAATGAGCCGTACCGAGGATGCGATCGCGGAATATTTAAAAATACCGGCTTTGTATCCTAATGAACAGGCATGGGACGTGAAAGCTTATTTGCGGGTCGCTAAAATTTATGAAGAAGGTGAAGACTGGGAGGGGGCCCGTGTCACTTATCAAAAAATCATCCAGTTAAATACTCCTGAAGCCGCCTTTGCCCAGGAAAGGTTAGACTGGATCAAAAATAACGCCGGGAAGATGAGGCCGCATATGGGAGGGAGTTTATGACAGTTTCTTTTATCAATGCGTGGGGGATATTGTTAAAAGGGGGGCCTATGATGTGGCCGATATTTTTGCTTTCCCTGCTGGCCATCACGGTGGGCATTGAAAAATTCTTATTTTTGAGCGCCCTCGAGCGGGACATCAAGAAGTTTAAACCCGTTTTTTTTAAGGCCGTACGGGAAAACCGCATGAAAGACGCGCTGGGCATCTGTGAAGAAAATATTTTTGGGTTGGGTAATATTTGTAAAGCCGGGCTTATGAAATTCGGATCTTCGGTTGATTTGATGAAAGCCTCAATGGAGCAAGCCGCGGGTTTTGAAATCCACGTTTTAAAACAACGTTTAAATTTGCTTAGCTTTATTGTTAACGCGGCCCCTTTGTTGGGATTATTGGGGACCACGACGGCTTTGTGCGTGGTGTTTCACGCCGCGCAAATGCGTTCCAATGCCCTTAATCCTTTGAGCCTGGGTGACATGTCCTCGGGGATTTGGCAGGCCTTACTGACAACCTCGGCAGGATTATCGGTGGGAATAGTCAGTTTTGCCATTTATAGTTTCACCGCCAACAGGGTCAATGGGGTGATTGTTTCTTTCGAGCAAACCATTAGCGAGGCTGTGGAGGTCCTCTTGAGCCATGAGTCTTGAACGCTTTGAAATTAAGGAGAATATTTTCCATCCGTTATTGGCGGTTGGTTTTATCAATTTTATTTTAATGGTCGTGGTATTAATTATGTCCACGACGATTTTTGCCAGGCCTTCAGGTGTGCAGATGGAATTCCCTGCGTCTAGACCAGGTACAGGTGCATCGGGGGTGGCCACCGCCATGGATGCGGCGGGGCAGGGAGTGGTGATCACGGTCACCAGCGAGAATGTCATTTACATTAACGGCCGTGTGGTTACTTTAAATGAACTCAGGCGTTTTTTAGCCCAGGGGAATTTCAGGAGGGACGCCTTGATGATCAAAGCGGACGCCAAAGCTTCCATGGGGCGTGTGGCGGATATTCTCGATTTATGCCGCGGGATTTCAGGGGCGAGTGTCAATGTCAGCACGATTCTTTAAAATTTTCTCAGGTGTTTTTTTAGCTCATCTGGTGTGCTTAAGTGTCGTTTGGGTGGGCTTTTCCGCTCCTTTTCCAAGGCCTCCCGCGACATTTACTTATGAGGGCGCGCTTCCTGCTGAGGATACCGGCAGCGGGACAGAGGGAGACCCCTTTGACAGCCAAGGAACAGGGCCTTTAACGTCCGCTCCATTTGCTTTAGATCACTTCGAAGCCTCTTATTTTAATCATTGGATCGAGTTAAGGGGTCCATCAAAATCTTTTACTTATGATCATTTGGGATTTTAATGTCATTGTAGCCCTTGGAATAACTTTAAGCTTAGGGGTTGTGATTGTTCTCTGGGTGTTCTATACTTTAAGTGGAGGCCGCACAGAGGTTTTGAGCAATCGCGAATTTTTTCGGCAGTGTGGTTTTTGCGGCTATCTGTATTTTGATTATTTTAAAAAAGCGCTTGGGGCTTGTCCCCGTTGCAGGAGTTATCAAAATGTTTCCTCAGCTTAAAAAAAATGAATCCGGTGTGGTCCTTTTTATTGTCTTGATGGTGGCTATCATCATCATGATTTTTAGCGTCGGCATATTGACCCAAAGCATGAATGAGACCAATGGCGCGCAACAGCAGATTGATCAAATCATTTCCGATCAGCTGGCTAAAGGAATATTTTGGAACGCGTATTCTTCCGCGTATTCTTCAGGGAACATGACAAATATGCAGAATGTTTATTTCAGCAATGTGATTGAAGGAAGAAACTATCAGGTAACGTTAAATCCAATCGCAGGTGGCGGTTATAATGTTGTTGCTAATTACGATACTTTCCAGTAATTCTTTTGAAACGCGTTGACAAGCTTCGCCTTATATTGTCTAATAAAAAGAGTATTTTTAATAATTTTTCTCGTGAGAGTCAAAAAAAATTCATGGCTTCTTCAAAAATAATAGGTTTTTTTTGGGGTGAAGAGAAGGTAACGCTCGTTGAGTTTGAAAAAAATGCCCCCCTTCAGGTCATTTCTGCGCCATTGGGTCCCAAAACTAATATTTCATCACCATTCAGTTCCAATTTTACCGAAGAGATCCAAATTACCGCCGTTTTTCAAAAAATGTTACAGGATAACCGGATTACGGGCGGTCCTTTTTATGTTTCTCTGCCCATGAAAGAGGTCATTTTACGTTCTTTTGTTATCCCCTTTGTTAACCAGGAGGATATTCAAAATGCAATCAAATTCGAAGCCAGGAAATACTTGCCTATTGATATTCATGCCCTGGACTTTGTTTTTTACGCGGCCCCTTTTACGGAAAATAAAATCAAACGTTTGCAGATCATTTTATTTGCCGTGCGCAAAGAGACCCTGGAGCGGTATGAACGTATTTTCAAGCAGGTCAACGCCGTAGTTTCTTATTGTGAGCCGTGCATGGTGAGTTTAACCAAGGCTTTATTGTTCAAGAAAGAGATCGCCCCATCAGACCATTTCGCCTTTTTGATTTTGGATAAAAATTCAGGGTGTATTTGTTTTATCGATCGGGGGATACCGCAGTTTATCCGCGAGTTTTCCATCAGCTCCCTTGTCCCCTCAGAGGAAACCAAAGACCCCGCCGGAATTTTGAATTCAAAGATTGTCAACGAAGTGGCGGATTCTTTTGATTTTTACGCAAGGCAATTCAGCGGCAAGAGGATAGAGCAGATGTTGGTTTCAGCCCAGGCGGCCCCCCTGGATTTGTTCAATGCCCTGGAGGCAGAATTAAAATTAAAGTTAAGAAAAGCCTCTCCCGTCGTAACTATGGGGGCGCTTAGCCAAAGTAATGATATGGCTACGGATATGGATACCATTTATGCCATGGGGGCTTGCGTTGAGCCGCCCATGGCATCACTCTCGGGATTTAATTTTCTTGAGGATAAAATCCCCAAGTCTGAATTTAAAGGCAATTTAATTGAATTTTTAAAGTCGTATAAAGAAATTATGTTTGTATTTTTGATTTGTATGATTTCTTTGGCCGGTGTGTATATTCTTTTTCAGGCACAATTAAAAGTTGCCCAACAACAATATGATCAATTATCTTCCAAGCAGGGGGCTTTTTTGAATGTGCCTGTGGCTGGCATACAAGCCGAATTGCAGCAGAATACTGGCAAGCTTACCGCGTATAAAAATATCAGGACGAAAAGTGATGTGGTTTTTATTTTGCTTAAGGCGGCATCTCATTTGCCTAAGGGCGCGTTGCTTAAAGAATTGAGTGTAGGTTATAATCAGGGCGATCCCAATAACGCGCATGTGACGATTGATATGAAGGGGGATGTTTCGGGAGGAGATCCCAATGATCAAATAGCGGTTGTTGACCGGATATTCTCGGATTTCAAGAATGACAAAGAATTGTCCCGGGTCATTAATAGAGTGAACCTGGTTTCTTTAAGCCGCGAAGATCTTAATGGCAAGCAAGTCACGAAATTTAGTATCCTTTGTTCTTAAAATTATGGTTGATCTTAATAAATTAAATTCCCCATTGAACATTAAGGACCTTGACCTCGCCCGGCTCATCGATATTATAAGTGAACGTCAGAATTCTTTAATCAAGCTTGGCCTTATTATGGGATCATTGCTAATGGTGGGGGTGATGTTTAATGATCACCGTATCAAGGAACAGGGTTTACGCGCCCAGATGTCTCAAGCGCAACAGAAGATTGAGGTCCTCAAGGCCCGTGATGCGGCTATGGGGGATCTCAATAATTTTAAATCCTCTTTGCCTCAAAAACTTAATGAATTTGAATTAATTACTATGATTTCGAATTACGCGAAATTGCACCATGTTACTATTACTTCCCTTTCACCTGCTGAGAGCAAGGACATGGGTTTATATGATGTCATCGATGTCAGTTTTGAGGCGGGGTCCGATGATTTTAACGGCATGATGCTTTTTTTAAGAAAGATAGAAAAATCTGATTTTCCCTTAAGGATTGATTCATGGTCCGGGCACGGAGCGGGGGATGGGAAAATCACCTTTTTAATAAAAATCAGCGCGGTGCTTATTCATCCATGATAAAATTATTTTTTTTGATGATTTTTTTCTTGATGGGCCCTTATTCACTCAAGGCCGCAGATGCGCCAGGGGGGAATGATCGGGAATTTACAGCCAAGTTGGATAATATCAAAAACCCTTTTGAGGATGGTTTGCCCAAGCCGGTTGTTATTAAAATGAAGCCAACTGTTCATTACACGCAGCATAAAGCGCGAGTGATAGTAAGACCTAAGCCCAAAGCAGCTGCTCCACCGGTGATTTCGCTTCCCGCGCTTAATCTGCAAGGTGTCATTGTGGGTGAAGATATCCATCAGGCGATTATTAATGGCCAAGTCGTGCCTTTGCTCGGGACCATTAAGGGCGCCCGGGTTGATTCAGTGACTAAACAGGGTGTTGAATTGTTTTTCAAGGGCAAAAAATTCTTTTTAAAGGTTGATTAGTTGTTGTTTATTCGTTAATGTAATATTTGTAATTCTGAGGATAAATTATGTTTAAATCTGTTGTGACAATATGTCTTTGGGCAACGGTGTTTCTTTTGAGCGGCGTTCGGGCATGGTCCGGGGATATGGAGGACCGTTTCATTAATCCTGATTTCGATACTTCAAAAAGCATTTTTATTGAGGTTAAAGACGCTTCCCTGGTAAATGTATTAAAAATTATTTCCCAGCAATCGGGTTTGAGTTTTATAGCATCCCCTGAAGTGGCAAACAAAAAAATAACCCTTTATCTTAATAAAATCCCGTTAAATCAAGCTTTGCCAATGGTGCTGGATGCCAATGGTTTGACTTATGAAATGCAGAATGACAGTAATGTTTTTGTCGTCACGGCAAAGCGTAAAACGGAAAATGCCAGGATTACAAAAGTTTATCAGCTTAAATATGCCACGGTTTCCTCATCAAAATTAAATTCTACCATTTCCTTTTCGAGCGCAGGGGGTTCTTCTTCGGGCGCAGGGGGCTCTTCTTCGAGCGCAGGGAGTTCTTCTTCGGGCGCAGGGGGTTATTCTTCGGGAGGAAGAAGTTCTTCTTCGGGAACAGGGAGTTCTTCTTCGGGCGGTTCGGGTGGTTTGGAAGAAGTGATCAAGAATGCTCTTTCCCCGAGTGGTAAGGTGGTTGAAGATATTCGTACCAACAGCCTGATTGTTACTGATGTGCCAAGTCAGTTTGACAGTATCGAAAGCACCATCGCCAGGCTGGATGTGCCCGTACCTCAGATCCTTATTGAGGTGGAAATGCTGGATGTTTCCAAAAGTACAGCGGACCAGATGGGGATTACGTATGGCGCGACTCCTTTGAATTTTACCGGAGGATCAAAATTGGCGAATTGGCCCTTTGGGCCAGGTATCGGTCACCTTGCTGGTGGTTCCAGTTCGAGTTCTAGTTCAAGTTCTTCTTCCAGTTCCGGTTCCACTACCGGTTGGAATGCCAATGGCATGACAGCGGCGTTTACTTTTTTAACCACCAAAACCGATGCCCGCACCCTGGCCCGTCCAAGGATATTGACTTTAAATAACGAGACCGCTCAGATTCAAATATCTACTAATCAAGCCGTCGATGTCGTACCATCCAGCACATCGTCAGGAACAGCAGGTTCGACGCAGACCTTTACTGTAGATCGTTACACAACCGGCGTGATCTTAAAAGTCACGCCTCAGGCCAATCTATTGACACGTGAAATTACCATGGCTGTTTCTCCCAAGGTCATTGATGTCATTTTATCCCAGGTCCAGCCACCCACCAGTATCGGCGGATCAATTTTTGATCCCGTGACCCGCAGTTCCGATTCTATTTTGAAGCTTAAAGACGGCCAGAGCATGGTGATTGGCGGATTAATGACTAACCAGAATAATGGTAACTTTACAAAGCTCCCCTTTTTGGGAGATTTGCCTTTTATCGGGGCCGCGTTTCGAGCTAAAAATGCATCAAAAAAAGAACGTGAGCTGATTATTTTTCTTACTCCCCATATCATCGACGACACTAATCAATCGGCCCTTAAAGGGTACAGCTCGTCGATTTCAGCCCAGGCGGCCTTGGACCTGCAAGATGCCGAGAATCGCGGCCGGGAAATCAATAATAGTTTAAGCACCTCTGAAATGAAACAAGCTTCCCAATATTGACCTATGGCACGCATCCGGATCGGTGAAATTCTAATCAAGCAGGGACTGCTCACTGATAGTCAGCTGCAAGAGGCCATTAGCATACAGAAGCAGCAAAAAGGAAAACGCCTTGGCGAAATTTTGATTCAAGTGGGCACGATCAAAGAAGATGATTTTGCCGTTGCCTTGGGTTCCCAGTTATCAGTGCCTTTCGCCTCCTACATGTCCGGCCTGCTTAAACCGAAACAAGATCAGAACCTGGAAAAATTAGTGAATTATGATTTCGCTAAAAAGAATTTAGTCCTGCCTTTAAGTAAAAACTTGAATTCTTTGACCTGCGCCATATTTGATCCTCTGGATTTTTTTGTCCTGGATAATTTAAAGATCCTGACGGGATGCGATTTGAATTTGATTATTGCCACCAGGACAGATATCTCCAAGGCCATTGATGAGTTTTATGTGACCGGCAGGGAAGCGGGAGAAAGGGAGGGGGGGTCTATTTTGGACCAGGCCCTTCAGAAAAGCTATACGGAGGGAGAGAGCACCAGTCAGGTGGAAGAGAAAGGGGCCCTTACTGATTCAGAGTTGAGCATTGACCGCTTAATTGCCAAGGCCGGGGAAGCCCCTGTCGTGAAGCTTGTCGATTTAGTCATTCGTCAAGCCATTGATGAAAGGGCCAGTGATATCCATATCGAGCCTTTTAAAGACAGGTTGGAAATCCGTTACCGCATCGACGGGGTTTTGTATCAAATACCTCCTCCGGCGGCGCATTTGCACCTGCCCATTGTTTCACGCATCAAGATCTTGGCTAAAATGGACATCGCGGAAAAGCGCCTGCCTCAGGACGGGGCCATCTCCGCCAAGATGGAAGACCGGGTGGTGGATTTGCGCGTTTCCACGATACCGACGGTGTATGGAGAAAAAGTCGTTTTGCGTCTTTTGGACAAGGGGGTTGTGAAACTTGAGCTTGTCAGTTTAGGATATGAACCTAAGCAGCTGGAGGCCATACGTAAGGCCTTGAATAGTCCTTACGGTTTGTTTTTTGTTACGGGCCCGACGGGAAGCGGTAAATCAACGACGTTGTATTCTTGTTTGAATGAAGTCTTTGATCCCAGCTTAAACATCATGACTTGCGAAGACCCGGTGGAATTCAAGCTGGATGGGATCAATCAGGTGGGTGTGCGTAACGATATCGGGCTTACTTTCGCTTCAGCCCTGCGCGCTTTTTTACGCCAGGACCCGGATATTATCATGGTGGGCGAAGTCCGTGATTTGGAAACCGCCCAGATTTGCTTGCGCGCGGCTTTGACAGGGCATCTTGTCCTCTCAACCCTGCATACCAACGATGCCCCTTCCGCAGTTGCCCGCTTGATAGATATCGGTGTTCCGCATTATTTGCTGACACCGTCCTTGGTCCTGATAGTGGCCCAGCGGTTGGCCCGCAGGCTTTGTCTTAAATGCAAAGAAGCATATGAAGCTAATGGCTTGATGGTTGGTAGCTACAAGATCAAAAGCGATTTGATATACCGCGCCAAAGGCTGTGATGAGTGTAATCACACCGGCTATAAAGGCCGTTTGGTTGTTTCGGAAGTGTTGGTTATTAATGATGAAATCCGCAATTTGATTTCGCGTTCCGCCGGTTATGGTGAACTCAGGGACGCGGCAAGGCGTAATGAAATGGACACACTTTTTGAGTCGGGTATGAAAAAAGTGGAAAACGGTATCACCAGTGTTGACGAAGTTTTGGCTGTGACCACCGCTTAATAATCTCATGCCGATATTCTTTTATACAGTAAAAGACAACGCGGGCAAGATAACAACGGACACCATTCAAGCCCTCGACGAAAATGCCCTGGTTGAAAAACTGCAAAGTGAAGGCTATTTTGTTGTTAATATCCGTTCGGTGATGGAAAAGTCCAGCCTTAAGGCTGATAAAAAAAAGACGGATTTTAAGTTTGGTCATGACAAGTGTAAAATAGCAGATCTTCTGGTCCTGTCCCGTCAATTGGCGACCATGTTGGAAGCCGGGGTCACCATGCTGCGCAGTTTTGACGTTATTATGTCTCAAATCCAGAGCAAAGAGTTGTTTATGGCGGCCACTAAAATCCATGATGATATTGAACAAGGTTCTTCTTTAAGCGCCGGGCTGAGTAAGCATCCCAAAATTTTTAACCAGTTCTGGGTCAGCCTGGCTGAGGTAGGAGAGGCTTCGGGCACAATGCCTTTGGTGCTCAACAAATTAGCCGATCATGTGGAGCAGGAAGTGGCGTTTCAATCAGCCATTATTTCGGCCCTGGTTTATCCTTTAATCCTTTTTGTGGTGTGTATCGGGGCGGTGATGTTTTTTGCCCTGGTGGTGGCCCCAAAATTCGAAGACATTTTTAATTCCATGCATGCCGAATTACCGTTGATGACTAAGTGTCTTCTGGCTGTTTTTGATTTTATTAAACATTATCTTTTATTTATCGTGGGGGGGATTTTTGGTTTATTTTTTATTTTAAAAGCCTATTTTTCAACTCCCATGGGTCTCTTGCAATTTGAGAAAATAATCTATCAACTTCCGGTGGTTGGCGATGTCACCAAATTGATCGTTGTCGAGCGTTTCGCGGCCCAGATGGCGATTTTAACCGAAAGCGGGGTGCCGATTTTATACTCCCTGGAAATTACGGAAAAGATGGTCAACAATAAAACCTGCGGTTTGGTGGTGGCCCAGGTGCGTGAAAGGGTGCGCGAAGGCAAGGGAATGGCGGATTCCCTGATGGAGTCGACATTTTTTCCCATGATGGCGGTCCAGATGATCAAGGTTGGAGAAGAGACCGGAGAACTCGGCAAAATGCTTCAGCATGTGGCCGGGTTTTATCAGGCTAATGTCGAAGCTTTTATGAAGCGTGTTGGGACCCTTATTGAGCCCTTTATGCTGATTTTTATGGCCGCCATCATAGGTACCATCGTCGTATCAATCTTTCTCCCCTTATTCAAACTTGGCCAAATCAGCCATTCGCATTAGGACGAAAAAAATTCTTACTTCCGCATTTGACATCAACCCCAGGCATGTTATACTTAACATGAGAATTGCAGTTATATTATCAATACGATTAACAAGGAGAATATCATGAAAAAATTCAATAATAAAAGCGGTTTTACCTTGATAGAAATCATCGTTGTTTTGATCATCATCGGTGTTTTGGTGGCCATTGCTCTGCCAAATCTCTTTAGCAATATTCCAAGGTCCCAGGGTGCTACAGCGTTAGCATCAGCAGACGCTTATAAAACTGTTTTGGAAACATGTTTTGGGCAAAATTCTAATACAGCCCCAAACGTTGCTCCTTGTACTTTGGTTGGTCAGAATCTTTCGCCTACGATCCAGGGTATTACCATTACTTTAGCAGGTAGTGGAAATGCTGCTGGTGGTAATTTAACTTATACGCTTACCGGCGCTAATGGCGCTAATAATGCTTTTACATTAACAAGAGCTACGAATGGTGTTTTTACTTGTACGCCTGGAACTGTTGGTTCAGCATACGCAACTCTTTGTTAGTATTTAGTCCTCTCCTCACCGAGCCCCGACAGCTGTCTTGCGACAGCAAGACGTCGGGGCTTTTTTTATGGTACTTTTTTTATGGTGCGTCATTTGACAACACCATTTCTGGCGTGTTATACTTAATCAGAAAGCGCAGTCATACATACTCTAAAAGGTGGTGCTTATGAAAAATAATAATAGTGGTTTTACC
>Ga0105164_10000638_pt1 | contig 23778 bp, 25 predicted proteins | sample VDWuncwatermetaG_FD_89674 | JGI IMG/M metagenome (GOLD analysis project Ga0105164, IMG submission 89674) | Wastewater microbial communities from Netherlands to study Microbial Dark Matter (Phase II) - VDW unchlorinated drinking water | ecosystem: Environmental > Aquatic > Freshwater > Drinking...
AAGGCCAGACCTGCTGCGCGAAATCGCAGCACCGTGGAAACATTTGCAGACCCTGCGACGGCAGGCTACGGAGGCTATCAGCCACGCGATGCAGGGGGGGTGATTCGTGGGGAAACCTCAGGGTCAGACTCGAATTTAAGGTGGTGCAGCGCGCACCCTTTGCCTCAGCAATATCCGCCCAACGTTTTTAATTCTGCTGTAACAGCACGAATCTCCGCAACAAAATCAACAGAACCCCAGCTGTACATTTTTAAGCGGTGATATTCACCACGCTTTCGAGCGCGTCTTGTAATTTTGTGTATTTGAATTTGTAGCCGCTCGCTTGCAGTCTGCTCGGCATCACTTTTTGTCCGCCTAGCAATAGTTCAGACATTTCGCCCAGCGCCAGTTTCAATACAAACGCAGGCGTTGCAAAGACGGCAGGACGATTGAGCGAGCGGGCGAATTCTTGGGTGAAGGTCAGGTTGCTAACAGGGTGCGGGGCGGTGACGTTGTACGCGCCCTCGGCATCTTTTTTGTGTAATAGAAAGTCTATTGCGCCGACCACGTCGGCGATGTGTACCCAAGACATCCATTGTTTGCCGCTGCCCAGCGAGCTACCTAGGCGCAGCCGAAAAGGCAGCAACATGCGTTGTAAAAATCCGCCCTCCGCACCGACCACCAAGCCCAGACGAACGATGCAAACGCGCACGCCCAAGGCTTCTGCTTGGCAGGCCGCGCTTTCCCAAATATCACAAATTTGATGTGCGAAATCATCATTGCAACCGCAAGTTTCATCGACTTCAACATCACCTTGGTCGCCGTAATAGCCAACAGCAGAGCCGCTGATCAGCACATGGGGCTTATGCGGCGAAACTTTGTGGGCGCGCTTAATATAGTCCACCACTGCTTGCGTGGTTTTTTCGCGGCTGGCGATAAGCGTGCGTTTGCGCTGCTCGCTCCAACGTTGATCGGCGATACCCTCGCCCGCTAAATTGATGATGGCATCAATATTTTTGTCTGCGGCTAGGGTTTCAATCGAGGTGATGACCTCCACATTGCGGTCTGTATATCGTGCGGCGATTTTTTCGGGGTTGCGGGTCAGCAAAATTAAATGATGTCCCTGATCTAGTAGGTGCTCGCACAAGGTTTTGCCGATGAACCCGGTGCCGCCCGTGATGAGTAGTTTCATGATGCCCTCCTTTTTAGCCGCCTACGGAAACACTTTCTTGTCAATAATATACTCCAGTTGCGTCAGGTGTTGAATCGCTTCCTCGGCAGAAATAAGTTGCTCTAGCCCCACACAACCTTGCATTTTTGTGTGGGTAATACTTTGACCCAATAAAATACGTTGCGTTGCCCACACGGTGGTTATGGCGGGAATATCCAAGCCGTTTGAAGGGGCTTTTATTTCGATTTGTTGCACGGGCAAACTGGCTTGATCGCGGGCAATAAGCGTTAAGCGGCCCTCGGTGCTGCCGATAATGGTGGAAACGCTGCCCCAGAATAATCTTAGCAGCGGCACGCTAAATTTACATGCGCGGAGCAGTGTGCGATCTGATAAATGCGGCAAAATAAAGCTCACCAGATAAAGAAAGGCGTTGATGAATACGCGATCAAATCCCACGGCAAAAGTAACGGGAATATTGTGCTGCTCAATCGGCAGAGAATTATTTATCAGCAAGCTGCTTAGAGGAATAGGGTAATTGCCGTACTGCCGCGTGTGGCCATCCAAATGAATTAACGAAAATAATTGCCGAAACCACGGTGGCTCACCCAGCTTATGCGCAGGCTGACCCAGCGGCCTGAGCAAGCTAAAAAGCAAACCTGTGCTGAGCGGATTCGCCGAGCCTAGGCTTAATCGAATATCAATTTTCGTGATGTGTGCAGGGTGAGTAAATGTTTGAGCGAGGCAACTGACTAAGCCCGGCACGGTGGAACAGCCCGGCACTAAAATCACGGCGCAATCGGCAACGCTCGCTGCTGTGGCGCGCACGCGTTGAATAAATTCCTGTGATTCGGCGATGTCGATGTAGTGGATGTGCCGTGCAATGCACGCGCGCACCAGCGGCGCGGGGTCGTGCTGAAAAGGCCCAGCGGCGTGAATCAATAGGTGGATGCCGGAGAGTCCGCTGTTGAAAGTGGTTGGGTCGGCGTAATCAATCACGCGGGTTTGAATGGCAGCATTAGCCGAGGGATGGCGGCTACCGCCGATTACGTGCGCGGCTGGAATATGCGTTTGCAGCAAGCGCACGATGCGCTGCCCCATTGTGCCAGAGTGGCCGAGTACTAAAATGGTGGAGGCAGAAAGAGCAGGCAATGCGTTAAGAGCGAATCAGCTTGTGCGCGACATGATACGACTCGTAGTGATCGCGTATGCGGATGGAGGTGGAGCCATTGGGATTATTGCGGAACAAATCTTCCAACGTACCCTTAACCGTGCCACCCCAGGGCGAATGCGGCACAAAAACATAGATTGATCCGGCAGCAAATAAGAGCACTTTTTTTTGCAGCGGATATTCGGGCTTGTGCAATAGTGGCAGATAGGGGTTTTCAATCGGCAGCATGGCGGTGGGCAGTGGCTCGCTTACCGTCACATGTGTGTCCGGCAATAAAACCATGTCGGATGGCTTAGAAAATGAAACCATGCCCGCCATGACAAAAGCGGGCACGGTAATTATCATTGCTGCACGATATTTTTGATAAACAATCGCCCCCATCGCCAGCATTGCACCGGTAAACATAAACAACATGCACAGAAAGAAAATCGGGTAAATAATAATAGGCAACGGCACAGCTGCGGACATCGCAACGATCAGCCTTTCACCCAAGGTGGCAACCCAGCCCGCGAAAACCATAATGGGAAAGTAGGAGATGCGCCATACCACGATGGCGGCCAACACGAGTAATATTTTTTTTAGGTTTCGGTGTGGTGCCGGGATTCTATTTTTATTCGACGATAGCCAGTCCAGCGATAAAAACACACCCAGCGCGATACCCATCAGCGAGATAACTTGAAACGCGGCAAATAATTGCGGCTGATTCAAGATGGAGGCGAGGTCAAACCACAGTCCCGCCAATATCGCCATAATCAAACCAAAGAATAAAGTCGCTTTGCCTGAGAGGGAAATGCTAGCGCGGGAAAGTTTATTCATGTTAAAACACCATGCGTTGGGTTAAGTCTGGCGCAACGCCATCCAGTCGTAATGCCAAAATGTGCAATCTTCGCGTGGGCACAGTTGGAAATAAATGATGTTCGACGTGAAAAAACATATTGTAGGAAATCAGAATCTTTAATTTATTACGGATGGTGCGGCCAATTTCCCGCTCAAAATCGCAGTCGTGATGCACGGTCCATACCGCAAAAAACGCGGTCAGGTTGTGTGCGATAAACATGACCAGCACATGATAAATCAACATGTCGTTGTTAAAGACAAACAGCACCAATCCGATCCATACAATATTCGCTAGCAGCTCGGCATACACCCAGCGTTTGACACGCTTGCTCCCTTTTTGCAACGCGGTTTTGTGCAGCAGTAACGGGAAAATCGGTCCGAATAAGAGCGCTTTCCACCAGGGCATTTTCGCGCTGGCTGCCTCGACATCTTCCTCTTCCAAACAATGCCGATGATGGCGCAGATGGTTGAATTGCACCGCGTGCATCGAACCCACCATAACGATGCTGAGGAAAAACATAAACCACTCATGCCCCGCTTTAGTCAGCCCAACCGCGTAGTGAAAGGCGTTATGCACCTGACGTAAGCCGCACAGAAAAAACATGAAGGATGCGCCGAGCGCGAAAAAATACTGCTCAAAATAAGCCAGCATTAGGGAAAGAACAAGCCAAGGGAGGGAGAGGAATAATTCGCTGAGGACATCGGTGCGGGAGAGGGTGCACAGATCGCGCCATTCAACACTTTTGAGACGGGGGTCACGCATCACTTCAATGGCCATAATTTCTACCTCCTGAAAATTAGAGTTGCGGGTTTAGAAGCTGTGTTTAAGTGAAGAGGCTTCTGACTATTTGGGCGGCTTTCAGCGCATGCTGTTGGCGGTGGTGGAAAAAGAAAGTGTCGTTTTATTTCTTTAGAAGCCCAAGTGAAATATAACGCAATTTTGAGATGTTGTGTAAAGCACAAAAGCCGAACACGCAAATGCTCGGCTTTTGTCTTTAAATTTACAGCGAGTGAGGAATCTTTATTTTGTTACTTACGGCGGATTTTTGCCGTTTTGGACAAACCCGTTTCCGATAAACCCGTTTCCGATATACCAAGAGGCCGAGGTCAACACGGAGCCCCTTGTTTATCAGAAATTGGCATTACATGTGGTAAGCCCGTTCGCCGTGTGTGGCGGTGTCCAGTCCTTCGCGTTCGGCTTCTTCCGATACACGCAGGCCGATGGTCAGGTCAACAATCTTGTAGCAGATGACCGCCACCACCGCGGACCACACCACTGCCGTCAAGACTGCTTGGGCTTGTATCCACACTTGCGAGCTGATGCTAGTGTCGACGATGGTGTTGTTGACGTAATCTACAATACCCGTGCCGCCCATGCTCCAAGTGTTAAATACGCCCGTGAGCAGCGCGCCGACGATGCCGCCGATGCCATGCACGCCGAATACATCCAGCGAGTCATCCGCGCCCAACATTTTCTTTAGGCCAGTCACGCCCCAAAAGCAAGCCAGACCTGCGATGAATCCTATTGCCATGCCCCCGCCGATGCCAACCCAACCGCACGCTGGAGTAATTGCCACCAAGCCTGCGACTGCGCCGGACACTGCGCCCAACATGGAAGGTTTGCCTTTCAGCAACCATTCCGCCAGCAACCAAGAAATCGTGGCTGCAGCAGTGGCAAAGAGCGTGTTAGCGAATGCGAGGGTGGCAGTGCCGCCTGCTTCCAGTGCCGAGCCAGCATTAAAACCGAACCAGCCCACCCATAGTAAAGCCGCACCTATCATGGTCATGGTCATGCTATGTGGGGTCATGGCTTCGCGGCCATAACCGATGCGCTTGCCGACCATGAATGCGCCAACCAAAGCTGCGATGCCGGCGTTGATATGCACGACTGTGCCTCCAGCAAAATCCAGTGCGCCTTTTTGGAACAGCCAACCTGAGGCAGCGGTGGCAGCAGCCCCTGCGGCATCATCGGTATAGGCATCCGGCCCTGGCCAGAACCACACCATGTGCGCGATGGGCAGGTATGAAAAAGTAAACCATAACGCAGAAAACATGAGTACTGCCGCGAATTTCATGCGTTCGGCAAATGCGCCCACCACTAATGCTACGGTGATGGCAGCGAAGGTTGCTTGAAACGCGACAAAGGCAAATTCTGGAACATATACGCCTTTGCTAAAGGTGGCCGCATTCGCCACCGCGCCGGAGACGGGATCAAATATGCCTTTGAGGAACAAGCGATCAAAGCCGCCGATGAAGGCGTTGCCCTGTGTGAAGGCCAGCGAATAACCGTATATCGCCCACAGCACGGTAATCAGGGCGAAGATGGAAAATACCTGCATCAACACCGATAACATATTTTTGCTGCGCACCAACCCGCCATAAAATAAGGCAAGGCCGGGGATGGTCATCATAATAACCAACAAAGTGGCGGTCATCAGCCAGGCGGTGTCGCCTTTATTGGGCGCAGGTGCAGCAGCCGGTGCGGCAGGGGCTACTGCTTCAGCGGCGGCGGTTACGGGGGTGGCTGCGGGGGTGTCGGCGGCAAAGCTGGGCACGGCCAAGCTAAATGATCCGCACAGCACTAGCAGCAGCGCTAGGCCTCTTAGATATTTTTTTAGGGTTAAATATTTTTGCATGGGGTTCTCCTTATAAAGCTTCCACGCCGGTTTCGCCGGTACGGATGCGGATAACTTGTTCGATGTCGTGCACGAAAATTTTACCGTCGCCGATTTTTCCAGTCTGGGCAGACTTTTCGATTGCTTCTAAAACCTGCGTTAACAGCTCGGATTTAATGGCGGCTTCCAGTTTAATTTTGGGCAGAAAATCGACCACATATTCCGCGCCGCGATACAGCTCGGTGTGGCCTTTCTGCCGCCCGAACCCTTTAACTTCGGTAACCGTAATGCCTTGCACGCCAATGGCAGTAAGTGCCTCGCGCACTTCATCCAATTTGAACGGCTTGATGATCGCTGTGACCATTTTCATAGTTCATTCTCCTTCGAGTGGCGGGGGTGAAATCACCCCCTGAGTAATTTAGAACGAGCGGCTCAGAGATAATACGGCTGTGCCTTTGCCGAGCTCTTTTGCTTCGGGTGTGGTGGAGGTGTAAAAGCCAACCGGGTCAGTATCGGTATCGCTATACGCTAAGCCCACAACATAGCCGCTAAAATCTTTGGTTACGCCCACTTTATAGTCAGCGTAGGTAGGGTCTGTGCCTCCAGCTTTCAGGCCATCAGCAGTTATACCCTTGTAAGTTTGTTTGCCGTAATGCGCGCTAATAACAACTCCAGCATCGGCAATCGGGTAACTTGCATTCAGCTCAATATAAGTAGAGCCTTTTGCTTCGGATACACCGAACAAATCTCCCAAGGAATAAGACAACTTGGCGGTGACGTAGGAATAAGTCAGCGCGCCATAGATTTCATTCGTGTCAGCCTTGGTGATGCCAGCACCGTACTCGCCTGGATAGTTGTAGCGCAGGAAGCCAACATCGTAAGAAATCGGATCCATTGATCCCTTGTAGCCAAAATACGTATCCAATTCCAAGCCTGCACTGTTGGCCAAGCCAGCATCTCCCAGCGTGCTAATGCTAGAACCCCACATGCCAGCATATGCGCCACTGCTGTGCGCATAATCGAAGCCTCCCTGAATGGCAGGATTAGCACCCGACTGAGAAATACCGCGATACAGATAATCAGACACCAAGGCAACATTGCTGCTAAAGGTGTGTGGTGAAGCGGGTGCGTCGGCTGCCAAAACGGGCGTTGCTGCTAAAGCGGCCAATACAGCGACGAGAAGTTTAGTTTTTTGCATGATCTATCCTTTAGTAAAATTAAAAATTAAAAAGTAAATTCAGTTTAGGGCGTGGGATTAATTTAGCCACGCCGACTATTGAGCAGGTTCTGTGCCACATTGTTTAATTAAGTTAAATCAATTGGATAAAATAATTGTTGGTTATGGTACAGCAGGGCACGCACCATTTTTAAGCGTTCATTTGGGCGATTGCACACTTGGGGTGCATAGGTGACAGAGAGGTAAATTTGCTACACTGCGAAGGTAGGTTGCAAAGCTCATTGATTAAAAATTAACGCGGAGACGGCTCATGCTAAATTCGAAACTACTGGACGAAATTTCTGCAAAATTAAGCGAGGCGGTGGCCAACAGTCCCGCCAAAGATATTGAAAAAAACGCGCGCGCGCTGCTGGCACAAGGCTTTGCCAAGCTCGATTTAGTGACGCGCGAAGAGTTTGATGTGCAAGCGCAACTGCTGTCGCGTACCGCACAAAGATTGATCGAGTTGGAGGCGCGGGTTGCCGCGCTCGAAGCGCAACGAGATCGTTCTTGAACCCTAAGCTAAAGATAGACGTTTGGAATTTCGTCATTCCGACAAAATTGCTCAATCCGCCATCCACTCTGCACGTGTTGTTGGGGCTTCAGTCCCTTAGTGTCAATTCCACACGCAGCTTGTTGCGTAGTGGATTGCCTACCCTTGCGGTGCACCCCTTGCGGGTGCAAGCGAATGCGGAATTGTCAGCCGCGCAGGCGGAAATGATGGATCGATGAGTCTCGCCGTTCTCTACAGCCGTGCCCTGTCCGGCATGGATGCCGCTTTGGTCACGGTCGAAGTGCATCTGGCTAACGGGTTGCCCGCCTTTACTATTGTCGGCCTGCCCGAGGCCGAGGTGAAAGAAAGTAAAGACCGCGTGCGCGCCGCGCTACTCACTTGCCAGTTTGAATTCCCCGCCCGCCGTATTACCGTTAATTTAGCGCCCGCTGATTTACCCAAAGAAAGCGGGCGTTTTGACTTACCTATCGCGCTTGGCATTCTCGCTGCATCTGGGCAAATTCCGCACGAGCGATTGGCGGAATATGAATTTGCCGGAGAGTTGGCACTCACTGGCGAGTTGCGTCCGATACGCGGCGCGCTGGCGATGACGTTTCAAGCGGCGCATAGCGGACGCGCGTTTATTCTCCCCGAAATTAACGCAGTCGAAGCGGCCTTGGTAGAAGATGCGGTGGTGTACCCCGCGCAATCTTTATTACAAGTGGCGGCACATTTAGCGGGGCGCGAACTGCTCTCGCGGCAAGTTGCGAGCGAACAAACCAGCCCCGTCCATTATCTCGATATGCTAGACGTAAAGGGTCAAGGACAAGTCAAACGCGCGCTGGAAATCGCGGCTGCAGGTGGACATAGTGTGTTGATGTCGGGGCCGCCGGGCACGGGCAAATCCATGCTGGCGGCGCGTTTCCCCGGCATCTTGCCGCAAATGACACAAACTGAAGCGCTGGAAAGTGCGACCATGCAATCTTTGGGCGGCATGTTTGATATAAAAAATTGGCGTGTCCGCCCTTATCGCGCGCCGCATCACACCGCCTCGGCAGTGGCGCTGGTGGGCGGGGGCAGCAATCCGCGCCCCGGCGAAATCTCCATCGCCATGCACGGTGTTTTATTTTTAGATGAACTGCCAGAGTTTGATCGGCATGTTTTAGAAGTGTTGCGCGAGCCTTTGGAAAGCGGCCGCATTACCATTTCACGCGCGGCGCGGCGCGCTGATTTTCGCGCCCAGTTCCAATTAATCGCTGCGATGAACCCGTGCCCCTGTGGCTATCTCGGCCATTACAGCGGCAAATGTCATTGCACACCTGACCAAGTGGCGCGTTATCGCGGCAAAATTTCGGGCCCGCTGCTGGATCGTATCGACATACAAATTGAAGTGCCCGCCGTGCCGCAAGAAAATTTACTCAAGCAAGCCGATGGTGAACTCAGTGCAAATATTCAGCAGCGCGTAGAAGCTGCGCGGCAACGGGCGTTAAATCGCCAACAAAAACCGAATGCCCAACTGGCCGTGCGCGAAATTGATACGGTGTGTGTGCCGGACCAAGCCAGCCGCGAAATGTTGCAACAGGCTATCAGCCGTCTGGGGCTGTCCGCACGCGCTTATCACCGCATCCTCAAAGTGGCGCGCACCATCGCTGATTTAGCGGGGAGTGAAAATTTATCCATGACGCACATTGCCGAGGCGGTGCAGTATCGCAGGATGGATAGACGTGGATAATTTCAGTGTATTTGTTGACAAAAGCAATACTTCCCCCTCACACTGCAAACGTACATTATTAAGGACATAATTATGGATGCTATTCATGCTGGAATTACCATTGGGGTGACCGAATTGCGCGAGTCGCCCACCCGCATTCTCAAGCGGGCAGAAGATGAAGATCAAGCGGTGGCAATTTTGAATCACAACAAGCCTGCGGGTTACATTGTTTCACCTAAGATGATGGGGGCGATGCTGGATTCCATCGCAGATCGTATTGCTGAAAATCGCGCAAAGTCACGACTCTCCACGTTGAGCAAGGCACGTAAAATAAAATTAGATGAACTTTAGATTTACGATTAGCGTTTCGGGATGAAAATCTAATAAGCATGAGCAAGGTTGAATACGCGTTGGCTATCCACCCCCTAGCCGAGAAGGAGTGGGGAAAGTTGGATGGCAGCATTAAGCGTCGCTTCAAGGAAAAACTCGCCAAGGAGCGGCTCAAGCGGCCACGCGTAGCAAAAGATGCGCTACGCGAATTACCTGATTGTTACAAAATTAAAATCATTACTCCGCAGTTTCGTCTGGTCTATCACGTCAATGATAATCATCGCGTGCTGACGATTTTATCCGTTGCCTCTAGGGATGATGTGTACGAAGAATTGCGGCGTAGATTGGCGTGATCTGATCGTTAGCCTGCACCGTCACCCGCCCAAATATGCGCGTTGCACCGCATCGTTGTGCAATAAATTGGCCGCGCTATCCGTTAACGTAATCAAACCGCTCTCCAATACATAGCCGCGTTGCGCGGCCTGCAGAGCAAGCTTGGCGTTTTGCTCCACCAACAATATCGCAACCCCCTGTGCAGAAATTTCGCGAATAATCTCAAATATTTTTGCCACAATCAGCGGGGCTAAGCCCATGCTCGGTTCATCCAACATCAGCAAAGTCGGGCGACTCATCATCGCGCGCCCCATCGCCACCATTTGCTGTTCGCCACCGGACAAGCCACCTGCCAATTGCGTTCGGCGTTCGGCCAGGCGTGGAAATAAGGTAAACACGCGCTCTAAATCCTGCGCGATGGCAGCTTGGTCATTGCGACAATACGCGCCCATCAACAAATTTTCCGCCACGTCCATGCGCGCAAAAATACCGCGCCCTTCCGGTACCAGCACCAAGCCATCTTGCACGCGCACGTGCGCGGCAATATTTTGTATGGGTTGATTTTGGTAATGCACCGTGCCCGCATTGAGCGGCAGTAATCCGGCCAAGGCTTTAAGCGTGGTGGTTTTGCCCGCGCCATTGCTACCGATTAGCGCGACCAGTTCGCCGGGCGCGATGTTGAATGAGATACCTTTCACTGCCTGAATGCCGCCGTAGGAAACTTTCAGATCGCGGATTTCGAGTAGATTCATAAGGCTTTTAATTGCACTGGGGCTTGCTTAGATTCACCAAGAGGTTTGTTTAGGGGGAAACTTCGACAAATTCACAATGAATAATTTAAGCAGAGAAATGAACAAGTGAGCGTAAGAAAATAGAAAGCGGGGAGCAAAAAATTTACTCCCCACAAGCTGCATATTAAATCCGTGTCAAAATAATTCCCCCGTGCTAGCCGTGCTAAAACTCCATATTGCCTGACAACATATATGCGCGCTGTAGACCCGCTTGAATTTCTGCGGTTAAGCCCAGATTGTTTCCAGGATGAATGCTGAACCCCAACACCCCAGTAAAATACTTACTGCCTGATATATCCGCTTTACTGTTGTAGGTTACACGTTCATTTGTCACTGTTACAGTACCGCCGCCACTGGGGTAATTAAATATTGTGGTTGTATCATTCAACGCCACGGTATCTGTACCCGACACCTTGGTAAGACACAGCCCGCCATAGGGTCGAAACACGCCTGTATTTCTGCTTGCCCCAAAAAATGCATCAAAGCGGGTGTACTTTACTTGTTCAGAACCATTTACCGGCCCAGCAACTTGATGAGTATTAGTGCCATCATCTATTGATGATGAAAATAAAAATGGGCCATCTACATCAATATTTACCTGCTGTGCGCGCAAAATCAAACCCATTCTTACGTCTGACGAATCAACCCCTGGGGAAATTTTAAAACCAAGCGCACGGCTATTGGATTGCAGGCCGGTTTCCTTTCCATTTCCAAAATTAGCAAAGATTTGCATTGCGGTATTGACAGCATAGGATGCCCCAATAAAAACCTGATCTTCGCTATTTTTTCCCAAGCCAGCAGGCTCTACTCCAGTTTGAGACAGATTTCCTATGGTCACCGTTGAAGTTGATTTTTCTATGTCCACAGAAAAATCAGATGATTTTCCTCCCCCAATCTCAATTGCAATTTGTCCTGGGATACCTATGTAAGCTGGGTTACCAAGCATATCAGCAGCAAACGAGGTGGTGCTGAAAAATAAAAGTAGCAATACATTTAATGACTTTTTACATCTTGATATCATGTTCGTATCCCCCCAATATAATTTACTCAATAAAATTGCTTTGGATTTAGTTCAAATAGAGCCATAAGTTTTAACTTGAAGGCAAATATTCAAAATAAATGTAACAGAATTAATTTGATGCCGCTATGCTTTTCACATCATCAAACGGTCACCTCACCCCCCAAATAAGCCGCAATCACCGCCGGATTATTTCGCACTTCGCTTGGCACACCTTCGGCAATTTTTTTGCCGTAATCCAGCACCGCGATGCGGTCGCATAATCCCATCACCAGTTTTACGTCGTGCTCGATGAGCAGCACAGTTACGCCATTTTTGCGGATGGTTTGCAGTAGGGATTTCAAGCTCTCAGTTTCGGTGGCGTTCATGCCGGCGGCGGGTTCGTCCAGCGCCAATAATTTTGGATTGGTCGCCAGCGCGCGGGCAATTTCTAGGCGGCGTTGCTCGCCGTAGGATAAATTTTTTGCCAACTTGTGCGGGGCGCGGGTGATGCCAACATAGTCCAGTAATTCTGTCGCGCGTTGTGCGATGTGTTGTTCTTCAGCGCGCGCTTTTTTATGGCGTGTTAGCGCGCCCCAAATACCGGAGTGAGTGTGTACATGGCAGCCAACCATGACGTTTTCCAAAATGCTCATGTTGGCAAACAGGCGGATGTTCTGAAAGGTGCGCGCAATGCCCGCCTTGGCTAGGTGATGCGGCTGGTTGTGGCCGTTATATTCGATGTTATCGAATATAAAATTTCCGCCATCCGCCTGATACAGTCCGGTAAGAATATTAAACAGCGTGGTTTTACCCGCGCCATTCGGGCCGATTAAACCGTAGATTTCGCCCGCTTGTATATGCAGTGAAACATCGCTGAGCGCGGCTAAGCCACCGAAGTGTTTTTCGATGCCGGATATTTTTAGCAGCGGCAGAGCGGGCGTGGTCATACGTGAGGAGGCGTGTCGGGCGCGCTTAATTCGCGGCGGCGTTGGCTGGATGGCCACAGTCCGGCGGGTCGCCACAGCATGATTAAAATGAGTGCTAGGCCGAACATCAACATGCGTAGGCTTTCTGGATCAATCAGTGTTTTGCCAAAGATTGCTTGCTGCGCAGTGCCTGCGACATGTCGCGTTAATTCTGGAATGACCACCAACAATATACCGCCCAACACTACGCCGCCGATGTTGCCCATGCCGCCAAGTACGACCATGCATAAGATCATGATAGATTCGGTCAGGCCGAAACTTTCTGGGCTGACAAATCCTTGAAAGCCCGCAAATAATCCACCCGCCAAGCCACCGAAAGTTGCACCCATGGCAAAGGCCAATAATTTTATATTGCGTGTGTTGATCCCCATCGCGGCAGCGGCAATTTCATCTTCGCGGATGGCGGCCCATGCTCTGCCGATACGTGAATCTTGTAAGCGCAGCGAGGCAAAAATAACCAGTAGCGTAAAGATTAAAAACAGGTAGTAATGCAGATGTACGGCAGGAAAAGGGATGCCAAAAATTTCTTGCGTGCGCCCCAAAGAAAATCCGCCGAGGTGAATGGAATCAATCATGCTGATGCCTTGCGGGCCGTTGGTGATGTTGATGGGCGCATTCAAATTGTTGAGAAAGATGCGGATGATTTCGCCGAAACCGAGCGTGACGATGGCGAGATAGTCGCCGCGCAAACGTAGCGTGGGCGCGCCGAGCAGCACGCCGAATAAACATGCGAGCAATGCGCCCAGCGGTAACACAATCCAAAAAGGTAAATGAATGCCAAATTGCGGAGAGCCTAATAAGGCATAGCAATACGCGCCCACGGCGAAGAACGCCACATAGCCTAAATCGAGCAAGCCCGCGTAACCGACGACAATGTTCAGCCCTAGGGCGAGCATGATATACAGCAGGGCGAAATCTAAAATCCGCACCCAGCCGCGGCCAAACAGGTCGTCAATGGCAAAGGGCAATGCCAATAAAATAATGGCCAACATGACAAATGCTAACCAAGCATTGCGTTTATTGGATAAGAAAGTTTTATCAAGCGCGCTCGGCAACTCGTTCCCCCAACAAGCCTGAAGGCCGGAAAATAAGTACAGCGATTAACACAAAAAATGCGAATACGTCTTGGTAGTGGCTGCCCAAAAATCCGCCGCTGAAATCGCCGATGTAACCTGCACCTAAACTTTCGATTAAGCCCAATAATAATCCGCCCAACATTGCGCCACGTAAATTGCCTATGCCGCCCAGCACCGCAGCGGTAAAGGCTTTTAGCCCGAGCAATGCGCCCATTAAATAATGTGCGATGCCATAATTCGCGCTAATCATAATACCGGCGATAGCAGCTAAGGCCGAGCCGAGCATAAAAGTAATTGAGATGACGCTGTTGCTATTCACCCCCATCAACGCTGCTGCAGCGGGGTTTTCTGCCACGGCGCGCATGGCGCGACCGAGCCGGGTGCGATGCACCAACATCAACAATCCGCCCATCATTATCATCGCTACGACGATAATAATAATCTGCACTTCGGTAATCACCGCGCCTGCTATGTGGATGGAATGATTGGTAATCAATAATGGAAAAGGATGGTATTCGCGTCCCCAAAATATCATCGCCAAGGTTTGTAAAACAATAGAGAGGCCAATGGCCGTGATGAGTGGGGCTAAGCGCGGGGCGTTGCGTAGGGGGCGGTAGGCGATGCGCTCCATGCTGTAGCCGAGCATCATGCACACGAGCATGGAGATCATCAGGCTGATGAGCAATATAAAAAAGATGGGCAAGCCTGAGCCGGTCAGCAGTTGAATAACAGACAGCGCAACCATCGCGCCGATCATGACAATTTCACCGTGTGCAAAATTGATTAAGCCGAGGATGCCATAAACCATTGTGTAGCCCAACGCGACCATGGAATACACGCTGCCTTGCACGAGGCCGTTGATGATTTGCTGTAGGAGGATTTCCAAGGCTTGTTCGACCGGATGTTTACTTGAATATATTTGAGGAATAGGCAAATAAAAAGCGACACGCCAAGCATTAATTAAATCTTGGGTGTCGCTTAGTTTTATAAATTTAATTCATGGGTGCGTGCTGGCAATGGAATTACTGCCCATCGTTTGTAGCGGCTGCCACTTACCTTTTTGGATTTGATACAAGGTAATCGCGCCACCTGTTAGATCGCCCTTGTCGTCGAAGGAGATTTTTGCAGTGATGCCATCGTGCGTGATCTGGGCTAATTCGGGCAGATATTTGGTGGGATCAATCGAGCCGGCTTTTTGCATGGCGGCGATCATGACGTTGACTGCGTCATAACAATAGGGCGCGTAATTCTGGATAGGCTGCTGATATTTCGCTTCATAGCGTTTGGAAAAATCGGTGCCGCCGGGCATTTGGGCGAGCGGCACGCCCGGCAGGGAAGCATAAACGCCTTCTGCCGCTGCGCCCGCCAAGGCGGGGACTTTTGGCGTATAGCCGCCGTCACCCATCATAAATTTTGCCGATAATCCCAGTGCGCGCATCTGCTTAATCATCGGCACGCCTTGTGGGTCCATGCCACCAAAGAAAATTAATTCTGGGCGCCGGCCTTTAATCGAAGTCAGCACCGCCGTGAAATCCACCGCGCGGTCGGTCGTGTATTCATGGGTGATTATTTGTGCACCCCCTGCTTGTGCTGCTTTAATAAATTCGCGGGCGAGCCCTTCACCATATGCTGTGCGGTCATCTATTACGGCAATTTTTTTTACGCCTAATGTTTGTGTCGCAAATTCGCCCAGTGCTTTTCCTTGCTGGGCATCGTTCGCCATTACGCGGAAGGTGGTTTTAAATCCACTGGCGGTATAAGCCACCGCCGTGGCAGAAGGTGAAATTTGCGCGATGCCGTTATCGCTGTAGATTTTAGAAGCCGGGATAGAGGTGCCGGAATTCAGATGGCCGATCACGCCATTTACTTTTGCATCGACTAATTTTTGCGCCACGATGGTGGCAGTTTTGGGATCCGCCTGATCGTCTTCGCTGAGCAACTCAAAGCGCGCTTTGCGACCACCGATCATCATGCCCTTAGCATTCGCATCTTCAATAGCCATGCGCGTGCCATTTTCATTATCCTTGCCGACGTGTGCCTGCGCGCCAGTGAGGGGCGCAGCCGCGCCAATTTTAACGACCAGTTCGCCGCTGCCATAGCCCTTGGCGTAGCTTGCGGAAGCAGGGGCTTCAGATTTATTACAGCCCGCCAGCAAGACGAGGGAAATAATTAGGGTGGCGGAAGTGAGCGTAGCGGAAGTAGTTGGGGAGTGTTTATAAAACATGGCGAGCCTTAAAAATAGGGACTCGCAGATTATGCGTAGCTGGTATGTGCTTGTCAATTTAAGGGCATCTCTAAAAATCCAACTTTGCGAGCATCCGCTACGCGGATTGCCTGCTAACCCCACTTCGTCGCCATACCGTGTTGCTCATAAAAAATTACTTCTAACATATGCGTCGTCGCACAATTTATTCGCGCCCCATTTGCTAATAATTTGGTCTGGCTTAAGAACTTGAATTTTTAGAGACACCCTTCAGGCCGCCCACTTGGCTGGATTTTAATCCCCCAAGATATGGAAGGTTGTTGGCTAGCGGAAACTTATTTGTCGAGGCCGAGAATAAATTGAACCAGCTCTTTAATTTCTTCATCTTTAATGGCAGGAGGAGTCGACGGCATTGCTGTGTTGCCCCACACACCATATCCTCCTTTTCTTATTTTCAGTGCCAGGCCATCCTCAAGATTATGCTCTACACCTTTGTACGTGTATTTGCTTAAACCCTTATACTTTTTTGACACATCCATCCATGCGGGGCCGATTAGTTTTTTATCGATGGTGTGGCACACAACGCAGTTACCCTTTTTTGCTAAGGGCGGCATTTCGGTTGCCAACACATTGCCCGCGATGATCAAACTAATAGTCGCGCAGGTGGTAATAATGGTGTGTTTCATTTGGATACTCCTTATTGTTGTTTAGAGCTAAAAGCACCGTCAAATAAGCCCATGCAACGCGACAGCGCACGACAAGATTGTATGCAATAATATTGCCCATGTCTAAATTTCTTATCAACCGATTAATACTGATATTTGCGTTACTGTTCATGCAGTTAGGCGGCTTGACGCATGGCGTTGCACATACACTCGCGCAGCAAGAGCAAAGTTCTGAGCCATCGCAGCCGCATGTTAAACATTGCGATTTATGTGTGGCTTACGGGCAGGTGGGCGACGCGCTCAGCAGTCAGGCCATTCATTTTGTCAGCAATATAAATGGCGTCACGCTTTATTTTAGCCCTTCCTATTCTCACTCCCCCATCGCGCCCGTGGTATTTTTGGCGCGTGCCCCGCCCTACTCCGCTTAAATTCAATATTGCTTTTTTGTCATGCTTGCCTTGTTAGGTGAGTCGTGGCTATTGTTTTGTTTATAAGGCGCTTTATTTCTAATGCGCTTTATTTCAAGCGGCTTTAATTCCAGGGAGAAAAAAATGTTCAATAAGATTTATTTGAGCGCGGCACTGACCGCGCTTGCACTGCATTCTATGAGCGCGTGGGCGCAAAATAAAAACGAGGCCAATACGAACAACCCGACCACATTCAACCCAGCCATGTCGCTGATACTGGGCGGGGTGTTTGGCAGCTTGCAGCAAGACCCCGCTATTCCCGCCACGGGTTTTCCCATGAATAGCAATCCCGGACATCCACAAGGGTTTAATTTGAGTGAATCTGAGTTGGTGCTTATCGCTAATGTTGATACACAGTTTCACGGCGTGGGACGTTTCGCAATTGATCCTGTGGGTGGCCTCAGCGCAGAAGAGGTGCATGTGCAAACCAGCGCGCTAGGCAGCGGCACACATTTAAAAATGGGGCGCTTTCTTTCTGGCCTCGGTTACCTCAACGAGAAGCACGCGCACACCTGGGATTTTGTCGACCAACCACTGGTCTACGCTGTGCTGTGGGACAACCAATTGCGCGATGATGGTGTGCAACTCAAGTGGCTGGCTCCGACCGATATGTTTGTGGAGTTGGCGGTGGAGCTGGGTCGCGGCAGCGGCTTTCCCGGTACCGATCGCACAAAAAATGGCAATGGCGCGAACGCATGGTGGGCGCATATCGGTGATGACCTTAACCTAGAGCATAGTTGGCGGGCGGGTGTTTCGCTGCATCGAACGCAGCGCGTGAATGCCACCAGCGAGGCCGTACCAGATTTAAATAGCAATCGCGTGCGTAATATGTTCACGGGCAAGAGCCAAACGGCGGGCGTAGATTTCATATGGAAATACGCGCCCAACGGTAATTTGCACGAGCGTTATGTGAAGCTGCAAGGCGAATATTTCCGGCGCAAGGGAAACGGTTTGCTGACTTATGACTTCACCGCGCCGGGTGTTCCCCCGGCAGGCATGAATAGCACGGACAGCTACGCCGTTACCCAGTCTGGCTGGTATGTGCAAAGCATTTATCAATTTGTGCCGCGTTGGCGTGCGGGTTTGCGCTATGACCAACTTGATTCCGGCACGGCGCAAGTTGGCGCACTGAATACCGCCAATATCATCAGCGACTACCACTACTCACCCAAGCGCAATACGTTGATGCTGGATTACAGCCCCAGCGAATTTTCCAGGTTACGTTTGCAATTAGCGCGAGATAAATCAAGACAAGGGTTGACGGATCAACAGCTATTTTTGCAATACCACATGGCTTTGGGCGCGCATGGCGCGCACGCATATTAGGGCATCTCTAAAAATCCGTTATTCCCGCGCAGGCGGGAATCCAGTTGATAAATATCCTCGCGTAGCGGTTCAACATCAATATTTTGTCCGCTTCGCGGCACGCTTGTTTTACTGGATTCCCGCCTACGCGGGAATGACGAAACTGAAAGGCATTTACCATGAAAAAAATATTCTTTGCTGCAATTTTATTTATCAGCACCTCTGCTCAGGCAGCACTCGAAGTGTTCGCCTGCGAACCGGAGTGGGCGGCACTTACCCAGCAACTGGCGGGGGGCAAAGCTAGCATTTACACCGCCACGGGCGCGCTGCAAGACCCGCACCGCGTGGAAGCGCGTCCCAGTTTAATCGCCCGCGCGCGGCGTGCGAATTTGGTGGTGTGTACGGGTGCGGAGTTGGAGGCGGCGTGGCTACCCGTCGTGTTGCGTGAATCGGGTAACCCAGCGGTGCAGAGCGGCCGCCCCGGTTTTTTTGAAGCGGCGCAGCATGTGGTGATGCTGGAAATCCCGTCTCGGTTAGATCGTGTCGATGGCGATGTACATGCGCTGGGCAACCCGCATATTCAGACCGATGCGCGGAATTTTTGCCGATCGCAGACGCGCTCAGCCAGCGTTTAACTGAGCTTGATTCGGCCAACACATCGCATTACCAGCAGCGGTTAGCGACGTTTAAACAGCAATGGCGCGCAGCACTCATTAAGTGGGAACAGCAGGCTTTGCCGCTTAAAGGGCTAGCTATCGTTGTTCAACATCAAGGCTTTCCTTATTTGAATGCATGGCTGGGGCTCAAGCAGATTGCTACGCTAGAACCCAAGCCCGGCATGGAGCCCAGCGCAGCACATCTGGGTAAACTGTTGAGTGAACTGCAACAACATCCGGCACGTATGGTGTTGCGCGCCGCGTATCAAAATGGGCGATCATCCGAATGGCTCGCGCAGCGTGCAAATATCCCCGTGGTAGCACTGCCCTTTACCGTCGGCGGTACGTCGCAGGCGGGCGATTTATTCGCGCTGTTTGATGACACCATTGCGCGCATGTTGGCGGGCTTGCAATGAATGGCATCGAGATTGATATTTTGTTACCTGCGCTGCTCGCGGGTTTATTGGTGCTGCTCACCCATATTCCATTGGGCATAAAAGTGCTGGAACGCGGGGTGATTTTTGCTGACCTGGCCATCGCGCAAATTGCCGGATTGGGTGTGATTATTGCCATGCTATTAGGCTTTGCCGATCAACCCTTGTTCGTGCAGATCATTGCGGCCAGTAGCGCGCTGTGCGGCGCGGCACTCTTGGCGTGGGTTGAGCATCGTCTGGCCGAAGTGAAAGAGGCGTGTATCGGCCTGATTTTTGTGCTGGCTGCCAGTGGCGGCATTTTGCTGATGAGCCGCGATACACATTCAGATGAACATCTGCGGGACATGTTGGTCGGGCAAATTTTGTGGGTGGGCAATGTGCAGTTGATGGCAACCGCGCTGTTGACGATTGCGCTACTCGCACTGTGGCGGTGGAGTCATTTGAGCCACCGCTATCTGGGGTTTTATAGCCTATTCGCGCTGGCCGTGACCGCTTCGGTGCAACTGGTGGGCGTGTATCTGGTATTTGCCAGCTTAATTGTGCCGGCTCTCGCCACCTATCGAATCAAGCAATGGCGAAAATATTATGCTTTTGCCATCGGCATGGCGGGCTACGCGCTGGGCTTGCTGTTTTCAACATGGCTTGATCTACCCGCCGGCGCGGCCATTGTGTGGGCCATGGCCTTGCTGGGCGGGCTGTTTGCAATGGCAATGCAAATTCGTACTTGACGCACCCCCTGTCATTTCACAAGAATGCTAAACTGAATACTCTTTAGTAAATTTAGGGCGTCTCTAAAAATTCAAATTACTGATGGAACAACTAGCCATTCCACTAGGCCGCCAAAAGACGGCAGCCAAGTGGCTGGTTATAAGCCAGACAAGGCGCGAACAAAAAATTGCGACGACGCATATGTTTGATATGTTAGAAGTAATTTTTTGCGAGCAACACAGTATGGTGACGGAAGTTGGATTTTTAGAGATGCCCTTTAGTAAATGGATACGGTCATGACTGATGATACAAAACCTTTGCAGCCTCTTCCCGCGACAGCACCCTCTGCGCCCAAGGAAGCCGCGCCAAAATTCCAAGACACCGCTAATGCGGCGCGCGCTTTGCTGAATACCGCCGCGCAGCAAGAATTTTTGCGTTACGAATTTAAATATATTTTGCCGAAAGGATTGCGCGATGAAATTGAGCGCGAGCTAGGGCATTTTATACAGCTGGATCCTTTTGTGGCAAAGTCTCCGGGTCGGCAATATTTTGTGCGCAGCTTGTATTTTGATGACCCCGAATACACCAACTATTACGACAAAGTAGAGGGCGTTAAAGTACGTACTAAGTTTCGTTTGCGGACGTATGACCGCGTGCCCACCCTCAACAGCAAAATATTTTTGGAATTAAAAGGACGTTATAGCCAGCGCGTCTTCAAACGTCGTATCGGGCTTGAGCGCGGCGAGGAGCAAAAGTTTGAAGTGGGCGAGCAACAGGTAGCAGAAAAAATATTGCACTGCATTCCGTCGGGTTCGTTACGCGAACGGTTTGAATATGAGCTAAAGCGCAAAAAATTAGAGCCTGTGCTGTTGATCGAATACATGCGCCGCCCTTACGTCAGCCGCTTTAGCCAAGACTTTCGCCTGACATTTGACGACACCCTGTCGGCCACCAAAACGCAAAGTATGTTCCCTGAAGCGGGGGCGCATAGGCGTATTTTCCTGCCGGGCTATACTGTGATGGAGGTGAAATTTGCTAATCAAATTCCACCCTGGTTTCATCGCGTGGTGCAAAATTTTGAATTGAAGCGCGTGCCGCTTTCCAAAATTTGTCGAGGCATGGAAACATGGGGCATGGTCAGGAATCCAGACGATTGAGCGAGCCACCCAGCCAAGGCTAGCCAGCAGGGCGGCGTTAATAATTTGCGGTATTATTTTGTGTTAACATAACCGCTGTTTACAATTCGACTACATGTTCCCTTATGAATCCAACTCCATCTGTTCAAGCGGCTAGTGCGCCCCCCGCTTTTAATCCCTCCGCATTTGGTGCACAGCCCGTTAGCCCCCCGTCCTTTTTAGAAGATTTGTTTAAGTCGACTAGCAGTGCGACTTCTTATTCGCTTACAGAGATCCTTGTTAATTTACTTTTGGCGTGCGTGTTGTGCGTAATGGTGTCGATGGTGTATTCCAAAACGCATAAGGGGCTTTCATATTCGCAGTCCTTCGCCCACACCATCGTATTCGTGGGTGTGATTGTGGCGGTGGTGATGATGATTATCGGCGGCAGCTTGGCGCGTGCGTTCGCATTGGTCGGCGCGTTGTCCATCATCCGTTTTCGCACGGTGGTTAAAGACACCAAGGACACGGCATTTATTTTTGCTTCGCTGGCCGCAGGCATGGCTGCCGGAACCAGTAATTATCTGGTGGCGTTGGTCGGCACGGGCTTCATTATGTTGGTTGCTTTTGGCTTGTATTGGACAAACTTTGGTGCCACTTACAAAAGTGAATTTCTGTTGCGTTTTGTGTTCCGAGGTGATGCCGACAGCGAACCGTACATCGAAAAAATGAATACGTACGCCAGCAGGCATAACTTATTAAATATGGAAGCATCAGGCGATGGTGAAACCATGCTCTTAACGTATGACGTTTCGTTAAAGAGAAATAAAAATGCCAATCAACTGGTGGCTGAAATTAGCGCGGTTGAGGGTGTGTCGGAAGTTGCGTTAATTGCTGCCAAAGCGGATGTGGATTATTAGTAGGCGCATCGCCGCTATGCAGCGTATCGCCTTCACCGTATTTTGTTTCTTCCTTCCGTCTATGGCGGCTTATGCCTTGCCTAGCAACAGCTGCGTGATCGACCCTCCCTTAGTTGAAATCCGCGCCAAGCTTTCCGCTGATTCTCGCTTTGCGAACAAAGCCAATGAAATTTCCGGCATTGCCTTGGCCGGATTCCTTGATAAGGATGACCAACCCGTGCTGTGGGCGCACGAAGAAAACAAACCCAACCTCCTTTTGCTGTCCACGCATCGCGATCACCCTTTGGTGATAGGTGATCCGGCTTTACCAGGTGTCGGCCCGCGTGATGCGGAAGATATTGCGATTGTGCCAGGCTCAAATCCGACAGCGACCAGCAATCCCGGCACCATTTACCTAGCCGACACGGGCAGTAATATTAAAGCTATCCACGCGTGTGCGCGTTTTACGCGTAGTGCCAACAAGACACAATGCAGCTTGGTGTCGGGCGAGCTGGGTCAAGCCCCCAATCATTCTTTGCTGGCGACAGCAGCCAGCGCGGCGTGCCTTGCTAAAGGTGCGGATCACATTTGGATAGATGAAGTGGTTAATCCTGCTGCCGCATATCGCCCCGCTATTTGGCGCATTGCCGAGGCAAAATCGCTTAAGTCAGCTCTACGCCACGGTTTGCCGCCCCCTGAAATTATCCATTTTGAATATCCCAAGCAATGCGGCAATAGGTTGTGTGGTGAAATGGCCGTGCCGGGTATGGAGGCACTATATGCACGCTATAACGTCGAAGCGATGCTGGTTGTTAAAGAGCCGGATCATTCACACACGGCGTATTTATTCAGCAAAGCACATAAATCACATGCTGAGTTTTTGCAAAAGCAACACCCCACCGCCCCCGCTTGTGTGTTTGAGGGTGATGGTAGAACGGATGTTTTTCGGTTAGAACAGATAGATCGTTTGCGCCCACAAGATCGCCATATTGCAAGCTACGTCACTACACTATATTTCACGCCGCAAAGCGCATTGCAAACCCCAGAAATTGGACGCTTAACCGCCGCCAGTTATTTTTCTTACCACGACGGGGCGGCGATTATCGCGCTGAAGACTAATTCTTATGGCTACAGATGGCCTGTTGCCGCCACCGATTTAACCCGCAACGCTGCGGGTGCGCCGCGCTACGACATAAAGGCGGTGTTGGACAAACGCACGGCGTGCCAAGTGGCGACGGCTAGCGAAAAGGTTAAGGGTACAAAAACGACTGTTGAAAATAGGTTGGCAGCAGAGGCTCAATTGGAAGCCTTTGCTCAGGTATCCAACGGGGGAACGTACCAAATAGGCGAGTGTGCGGGGTTTCCAAAATGTCGCTTGTTTTATACCCGCGAGCGTTACCAATATTTGTCCGGAGATGTTGATGGTAACGGCAAAGTTGATGCAGCGGATATCAATGTTTTGAGTGCGTATTTGGCGGGTCAGCGGTCGTTATTTTGCGTAGCTGCGGCGGATGTGCAAGAAGATGGCCTAGTAAATGCGGCGGACGTAAAGGTGCTGCAAGACCATGTTCAAGCAAAAAAAGGCCATTCAAAAACGATCATTCGCAAGGGCTTGCGCTC
>Ga0105164_10000640_pt1 | contig 23750 bp, 20 predicted proteins | sample VDWuncwatermetaG_FD_89674 | JGI IMG/M metagenome (GOLD analysis project Ga0105164, IMG submission 89674) | Wastewater microbial communities from Netherlands to study Microbial Dark Matter (Phase II) - VDW unchlorinated drinking water | ecosystem: Environmental > Aquatic > Freshwater > Drinking...
GGAGATCGCGGCCATCCTGCGCAACGCCTGGGACCCCGAGAAGTTCGACGTGGAGGACTTCGCCGTCGCCTTCGTGCGGTTCGACAACGGCGCCGACCTCGTGCTGCGGTCGTCGTGGGCGGCGCACATCCGCGAGTTGGAGTACTTCAACTCGCTGGTGCTGGGCAGCGAGGGCGGCGTGACCACCAACCCGCCGGCGCTGTTCCACCTGCGCAACGGCGTCCTGGCCAGCGAGGAGTTCAAGGACCTGCCGCCGGCCAACGGCTACGAGGCAGAGGTGCGCGCCTTCCTGCGGGCGGTGCGCGGCGAGCGCGAGCCGCCGGTGAAGGAGGAAGAGACGCTGAACGTGCAGCGTATCCTCAACGCAGCCTACCGCTCGGCGGAGGAGGGCCGCGAGGTGGAGGTGGAGGAGTGAGGGGCAGGAGGTAGGAGGTAGGAGGTAGGAGGTAGGAGGTTAGAGGTTAGAGGTTAGAGGTTGGACAGGGGCCGTTAGCGCCGGACTTCCGATTCTATGAGGGCGCGCTCTTTGGCGGTGAGGCCGTAGAGGTCGTAGACGAGGTCATCGATCTGGCGGTCGGTTTGGGCGATCTCGCGTTCGATGACCTCGCGTTCGCTGTCGTGGACGTCGCCTTTGGCGGCGAGGCGCTGGTGGAGGTCCAACATACGTTCGGTCAGGCGAATAATACGGGCAGGGATGCCGGTTTCCTTGCCCGAAAGCGAGGTAAGATCCCGAATGGGTAAGCTGGCCAACTCGTTTTCGGACTGAGTGGACGTGATGAATTGGCTGCCATACCAGAATGTCATGAGCTTAGAGTTGATAAGTCCAAGGATGTATTTCAACGGGAATTCCGGTCTGCGGGGTCGAACGAGATGTGTGGTGCCCAGAGTGTAATACCCTCCGGTGTCGTAGGCTGCTGTCAATTCACGGCCACTCCGTCCCTGCAGGATGATTTTCTCTGGAGCTTCGAATCGTTCTCTGTCTCCCGGCCGCGCTATCGGCTTCTTCTTCATTTCGTCAGGTAAGTAACGGACGTACTCCCCGTCCCAAACGAACCAGTAGCGGTGGATGTTCCTGCCCCTTAAGACAGGCTTGTCGTCCTCTGAGCTCTTCTTTGGAACCAAGAAGTTGGAGTCATCGCCTGTCTTGATGCCAAAGTTCAGAATGCATACGTCTGCGAGGGAAATGGAAACGCTGGCGATGCGCTCCGCGAGGCGGTTGTACTGAGGAGTCCAAGAGAGATTGACGAGCTGACGAGGTGACGATGCCAACCGGTCTTGGGGTATCTCGGTGGCTGCGCGCAGCGTCTGGCGCATTGCGGGGCCTAGGGGCAGCCCGAATTCCTTGTGCACGATGACGTGCCGCGCTCGCGTATCCGCGACAGATGTCTTTCTAAGAACGAGGACCGCAGGGCTAACCGTTGACTCATGGAACGGGTTTTCCAGGGATGATATTTCTTCAATCACGAATGTCCGCATAATGAAGGCTCTGAGCGGCTCGAAGCTGTCGAGGGAGCACCATGTGTTAGGTACTATGAACCCTAGTCTGCCACCCTCTTGGAGGAGCGCGGCGCAGCGCTCGATGAAAAAACCGTACACGTCACACTTGTTCTTGGCGGTATGGAAGCGTTGAAAGAAATAGTCGCGCTCGGCGTCGGGTATGTTGTGGAGACGAATATACGGCGGGTTGCCGATGATGATGTCGAAGCCGCCGTGCTCTATGATCTCGCGGAATTCCTGCTCCCAATTGAAGGGGCGTTTGTCCTCCCAGGCGTCACCGAAGTAGGGGTGCAGCTCGGCCTCGGTGCCCTCGATGAGGGAGTTGCCAAGCTGGATGTTGTCAGCCAGGGGAGGGAGGAGTTCTCTCTTAGCAACAGCTCGTAGAAGGAGGTTAAGGCGGGCGATGTCGACGGCCTGGGCGTCCAAGTCTACGCCAAAGATGTTGGCGGTGAGGATACGTAGCCGCTCATACTGGCCTAGATCGCTAGCTTTCTTGGCCATGACACCAGCGTGGTACTCGAGCAGTGTGTCAAAGGCGCGAATGAGAAAGGAACCGGAGCCACAGGCTGGGTCGAGAATTTTGATATTGAGAATGTCGTGGTGGCTGTGCTCCGTAAGGAAACGTGCGACCGTCTGGCTGACGATGTAATCGACGATCCACTTGGGCGTGTAGTAGATGCCACGTTCTTTGCGGCGTTGGCGTTTCGACTCCAATCCGACAGTTTCAACTTGTAGGCCGAGGCTTAGCTGCCTCTTGGCTCTGTCCGCTTCTTCCTTGACGACTTGGGGGACATGTCCGAGGTATTGCTCGTAAACGCGACCGAGGACATCAGAGTCGATGACGGAAAAGTTGTAATCGGCAGACGAGTTGGGCGGTGCGTGCAGTTCAGCGAGCATGTCGGCAACGATGACCTGAACCTGCGTGTCGGCGGCATACTTCTCGAGAAGCTGGTCTGAGATGTGATGCGCAAACAGGTCGCTGTCGAAAGTCCGATCATACTCCGCAAAGACGTTGGCGAGTTCTTCGGTCAGGCCCATTGTGGCGCCTGATTGGCGCCACTGGTGGAGGGCGGCGCGCAATCTATACGCCTCGATATGGCGGTCTTCTGAGCTGCGGATGAAGATCAGACGGGCAATAACGCGCTCGGCGGCCTCGTCGGCTTGCTCAAGTGAGACATCTTGATCCATACGGAAAAAGTGTCTGACGAGCTTTTCTCGCCACCGATGCATGTGCCGGTAGAGGCCCTTCTCTACGGGAATGCGTGGTCGCATAGTGCCGAAGGTCTGAGCGTGTTTCTCTAGGCTGCCTTCTTGTAATGCCTGGCGTGAGAGTAGGAAGACGGGGGAATCGGCGGCGCAGTACTGATCCCAAGTGAGGTTAAGCACGCGGGCGCGATCGGGATTGGGCGTGTCCCACTGGGCGTTGAAAACCTGGAGTCCTTTGAAGTTGCAGAGGACCGCCCATGTATCGCCTTTGCTGTAGGCGTACGTGATGACCTGGCGCCCGTAGGCCTCGTTGTAGATGTCGTCTTCTAAGGGTTTGGCCTCTACGTAGAACTGGACCAAGCCGTTGAGCAGGAATGCGTAGTCGGCAAAGCCGGGTTTGACGGCCTTTTCGGCATCGACCTCGTGCTTGTTGCGCACGTCCCAGCCGAGGGCCTCGAATAGCGGCTCAATGAAATCCTTCCGAGTGTTAGCCTCGTTATAGCGGCGCCGCTCGCGGTCGGAGAGGGCCTCGTACTTGGCGACGAGGTTGCGGATGGCTTGGAGCTGGTCGTCGGAAAGCATGTTCGGGTGTAGTTTAGCGCAAGGGCCCGAAAGCCGGAAGGGCGCTAGCGCCTACCCCCGCCACGTCCCGCGGGCGACGGCGGGGACGAATGTGTCCAGCTCCGGGGCGGGGAACGTGACCGTGCGGCCCTGCTCCGCCGATAGGTAGCAGGCCATGAGGACGGTGGTCACGGCCAGGCCGTCGTCCCAGGTCTCGTCGGGCGGGCGGCCGTCCAGGAAGGCGCGCACCATGTGGCGGTTCTCGGCCACGTAGCCGTAGCCGGCGGCTTCGTCGGCGATGACGGGCATGAGCCCCTGCTCGGCGTTCTGCTTCTCCACCAGGTCCTCGCCCTCGCTGCCCGTGACGCGACGGCTGAGGAAGACCGACAGCTCGCTGTTGAGGGTATCGACCTGCATCGAGTACTCGGGCCCGAGAAGCTCCATGCGCAGGCGCAGGCCGGGACCGACGAAGCTCCAGGAAGTGGTGGCCTCCACGATGACCGGGAGGCCTTCCGGCGTGCGCAGGCGCACCGTGGCGCGGGCGAAGTCCTCGGCCGGGGAGCGGGCGTAGTCGACGGCGCCGCCGGTCTGCCGGCGCAGCCGCTCGATGTACTCCGGACGCGTCCACTTGAGGGAGGCGATCTGGGCGTTGACGTCGACGACGGCAAGGGCGTCGCGGGGCTCGCCGGGGGCGGTCAGGAGGAAGCGGGCGGCCTCGAAGCTGTGGCAGAGCATGTCGTTGAGGACGCCGCCGCCCTGTCGGGCGCCGGTCCAGAACCAGGGCATGTGGGGCCCGCTGTGCTCCTCGGCGGCGCGGGCCAGGTAGGGCCGCCCGGCGATGGGCACCGCCCGCCGCCAGATGATCTCCTTGCCGCGGGTGACGCTGGGAGAGAAGAGCTGGTTCTCGAGGTAGCCGTGGAGAAGGGGCGTTCGGCTGACCAGCTCGAGCATGCGCCTGGCCTCGGCGACGTTGCGGGCCAGCGGCTTCTCGCAGGCCACGCCGATGAGCTCGGCGCCGCGCCGGACGGCGTCCACGATCTCATCGACGACAGCGACACGCGTGTCGTTGGGGGAGCAGATCCAGACGGCGTGGACGTCGGGGTCGGCGACCATCTCGCCGACGGATCGGTAGACTTTCGGCTCACCGACGCCGACGTCGCGGGCCAGGGCGGCGGCCGCGTCGGCGTGCTGGCGGGTGGGGCTGGTGACGGCGGCGACGTCGGCGTCGCGGACGCCCAGGAGGCTCTGGATGTGGAAGCGGGTGACGAAGCCGGCGCCGACAAAGCCTATGCCCAGCCGATCCTTGTCCATGCTGAACCCCCTGGTCACGCGACTACGAGCCGCGGTTTTGAGTCGATGCGGCAGGCTAGAGTATACCGGCTGCGGGGCGGGCCGCCAACACGGGCGGAGGCCGGTGTCTGTGCCGCGGGAAGGTGGGGCATAACCTTACGGGAACAGCCGGTTTTGCCCGACAGACGGGCCGGAAGCGGGGAGTTAGAATGGTACCGCCAAGAAAGGACGGGCGCTATGTGGACGATCAACATCCGGTACGGGATAGCAGAGCTGATCACCCTGGCCAGCCTGTTCGTCGTGGCCGGTCTGCTTACGCTTGGGTTCTTCAACGAGTGGACCATCGCCGTGGTGCCGGGCCTGACCTACGCGCTGGCTGTCCTGGCGACGTACGGGGTGTACCGGCGGTACGCGGGCGAGAGGGTTCGGGTCGCTCGCCCGGCGGCGGTCGCGAGGTTCCGGGTGGTCGGCGGGCGGGGCGAATGCCCGCTGGGCCTGCGAAAGGGTGACCTGGTAACCGTTGGCGCGGGCGGCGCCGTCGCTCCCCAGCTGTGCTCGCCTGCCGAGGGCGTCCTGCGGATCGCCTCGGCTGATGGGAAAGCAGATGTGAAGGAGTGGTGCTGTCCCATCTACGAGCATCAATTGGTGTTCCGGCAGGAGGCTAAAGCGGCATAGTCCGGCGCCGGATCTCAGGCCGGGCCTCAACCGGCCGGTCAGTCCAGGGGGCCGACGGCTTGCCCGTCGAACTCGAAGGCGGAGCGGGCTTTGGCCGGGCCAAGGAAGTGGTCGAAGCAGGCCTCGCAGTGGCGGAGGTGGGCCAGGGCGGCAGGCTCCAGGGGGCGGCCCTGCTCCAGGTGACGAAGGACGGAGTTTCGGGCCGCCGGACAGGAGAGCTGCCGGGCGAGAAGGCGCGGATTGGGCGGCGCCATCATGTTCGACCAGAGGGAGGCGGCCGCCTCACCGCAGAACTCGCAGGACATGAGGTGCCCCTCGATGCGTAGCTCAGACCCCTCATCCTCGGCGAGGACGCCGACCCGCAGGGCATCGCCCAGGTGGGTCTTGGCCCTCGCCCGCTCCCGTTCAACGGGCGATACGCCGATGTCGAAGGGCCAGAAGACGTAGTGCGCCACCGCTATCACCGTCCTTTCGGGCCCGCCCTATTGGACGCGTACCCAGCTCCTTATGCGTTCCAGTAACTGCTGTGCCTTCTCCTGAGGTGTCCCGGTAAGGAACTCGCGGCGCCGCTCGGCCGAGGGCGCGACATCCACGCCGGCCACGGTTGTGGCCGATCCCTCGAGGCCGAGATAACCCTGCTCCAGCTCCAGATCGGCGGCGGTCCAGACCGTAAGTGGAGCCTCGTCCATGGCCCACTGCCAGCGCTGGAAGTCCAGGAAGCGGGGCTCGTTGACGCCCAGCTTGACGGAGACCAGGCAAGGTAGTGGCGCCTCCAGGACCTCGAAGCCGTGGCCCAGCTCGCGGCGGGCGCGCAGGAGGCGGTGCTTGGGCGTGAGCTGGAGGCGGCTGGCGTAGGTGATCTGGGGCAGGCCCAGCCACTCGGCGATGCCCGGCGGCACCTGGCCCGTGGCCCCGTCGGAGGACTCCTCGCCGCAGAGGATGATGTCGAAGTCGCCGATGGCCTCGATGCCGCGGGCCAGGGTGTAGGAGGTGGCCAGGGTGTCGGCGCCGCCGAAGGCGCGGTCGCTCATCAGGTAGGCGGCGTCGGCGCCCATGGCCAAGCCCAGGCGGAGGTACTGCTCGAACAGGGGCGGCCCCATGGAGAGAATGGAGATGCGGCCGCCGTAGGTCTGCTTCAGGTCCAGCGCGGCCTCCAGGGCGTTCATGTCGGGGGTGTTGATCTCGGAGCGGGCGTGGCTGCGGTCCAGGGTGCGGGTCTCCGGGTTGATGGTGACCTCCTCCGACTTGGGCACCACCTTGAGGCAGACGATGGTGTGGAGCTCAGCCATGCTAGCCCTTCCTCCCCGCCTTCTCCTTCTCCAGCGCCTCGATGAAGGGCGGCAACACCTGGAACAGGTCGTCCGCGATGCAGTAGTCGGCCATCTCGAAGATAGGCGCCTCCGGGTCGGAGTTGATGGCGACGATGGTCTGGGCGTCCTGGATGCCCACGGTAAACTGCATGGCGCCGCTGACGCCGCAGACGATGGCCAGCTTGGGGCGGGTGAAGGAGCCGGTCTGGCCGATCATGCGGTCGTGGCCGGCCCAGCCGCTGTCCACGGCGACGCGGGTGGCGCCGATGTCGGCCTTGAGCAGGCGGGCCAGGCGGCGCAGCAGGGCGAAGTCGCCCTGGGCGCCACGGCCGCCGATCACCAGCCGCTCGGCCTGGCTGATATCCACACCGCGGCCCAGAGAGCGCCGCACCACCTGCACCCGCTGGTCCTCCCGCGAGAGCTGGACAGACACGCGCTCGATCTGGCCCTGCCGCGCGGCGTCGGCGGCGGGGCGAGGGAAGACGCCCGGGCGAACGGTGGCGATCTGCGGCCGGTGGCGCGGGCACTGGATGGTGGCCAGGATGCCGTGCCCGAAGCCGGTGACCTCGGCCAGGAGGAGGCCGCTGGCCTTGTCCATCTCCAGGCCGGTGCAATCGGCGGTGAGGCCGGTGCGCAGACGGACGGCGAGGCGACCGGCCAAGTCGCGGCCATTGGGCGTTGCGCCCAGGAGGAAGATGTCCGGCTTGCGTTCCAGGACGAGTGAGGCGACGACGTTGGTGCAGGGGTCGGTGGTGTATATCTGGAGGAGCGGGTGCTCGGCCAGAAGGACAGTGTCGGCGCCGCAGGCGATGGCCTCATCGGCCAGGGGCGCGATGCCATCGCCGAGAAGGAGGGCGGTCAGCCGCTGGCCGGCCTCGTCGGCCAGGCGGCGGCCCTGTCCCAGCAGCTCCAGGGAGACACCCTCCAGGCGGCCTTCCTCGTGCTCCAGGTAGACCCAGAGGCCGCTGGCCTGCTCGGGCGGGTAGGAGGGCTCGATCATGAGGAGCCTCCGGGGGCGAGAGCGGCGGCGACGACCTCAACGACGTCCATGACGCGCATGGGGCTGCCGGCCAGCTTGAGGCTGTCCTCCAGGCAGGCGATGCAGTGGGGGCAGGCGGTGACTAACACATCGGCGCCGGTCTCGGCCGCTTCCTGGACGCGCAGGTCGGCGAAGCGCTCGCCGGCCTTGGTCTCCATCCACATGCGGCCGCCGCCGCCGCCGCAGCAGAGGGCGTCCTGCCTGCTGCGGGGCATCTCCACCAACTCCAGGTTGGGGACGGCCGCCAGCACCTGGCGAGGTGGGTCGTAGACGTCGTTGCGGCGGCCCAGGTAGCAGGGGTCGTGGAAGGTGACCTTGGCCTGGAAGGGCTTTTCGAGACGGAGACGGCCTTCGTCAATGAGCTGGCCCAGATACTGGGTGTAGTGGAGGGGCTGGAAGCCGTTCTCCGCCGGGTAGTGGTTGAGGAACATGTCGTAGCAGTGGGGCGATACCGTCACCAAGGCTTGCACGCCAGCCTGGCTGAACTGGCGGACGTTGGCGTCGATGATCTGCTGGAGGTAGTCGTGCTGGCCCAGGGCGTAGGCGGCGTCGCCGCAGCAGGGCTCGGCCTCGCCCAGGCTGCCGAAGGAGACGCCGGCCGCCCGTAAGATGCTGGTCAAGGCGCGGGCCACCTTCTGGGAGCGGTTGTCGTAGGAGGGGGTGCAGCCGGCGTAGAAGAGGACCTCGTCGCCCGCCTGGAAGGGCTTCACGTCGGCGCCCCGCTGCCAGGCGCCGCGCTGGGACGGGGGCCGGCGCCAGGGATTGCCATCCCAGTAGAGGGCCCACATGACGGAGGAGAGGCCCTGGGGGACCTTGTGGTCCTGCCAGGCCAGGCGGCGCAGAGAGAGCACGACCTCGGCGATGGGTACGCCGCGGGGGCAGAGGACCTCGCAGGCGCGACAGGTGGTGCACCACCACATGGCGCCGTCCTGCTCGGCGATGCCCAACTGGGCGCGGCGCATGAGCCTGCGGACGTTGAGGGGCTGGGCCTGGAGGAGGCCCCAGGGGCAGACGGCGGTGCAGACGCCGCACTGGAAGCAGGGGGCTACGGCGCCGTCGGTGGCGGCCATGACCCGCTCCCAGAGGGCGTCGTCCAGGGTGATCGCTTCGTCGGGCGGGCGCTTCATGAGGCGGCGACCCCCTGTCCGCGGGCGTAGGCCTGCACGATCTCGTCCATGTCGCGGATTTTGGCGGCGAACTCCCGACCCTCAGAGGCGGAGATCCACTGCAATTGGAGCCGGCTCCGCGCGATCCCCTTTCGCTCATACTTGCGCTGCCAGAACTCGAACCGGCTCTTGGTGATGGTGTTGGCGTTGATGTAATGGCAGTCGGAGCCCTGCTCGGTGAGGCGGCAGCCGGTCACCAAGACAGCGCCTGCGCCCCTCTCGAAGGCCCGGGCGACGAACTTCTCGTCCACGCGGGCCGAGCACATGGTGCGGATGATGCGGGCCGAGGGCGGGTACTGGATTTTCTCGACCCCGGCCTGGTCGGCGCCGGCGTAGGAGCACCAATTGCAGGCGAAGACCAAGACCTTCTCCGGCGCCCGTTCGGCCAGGGCGGCGTCGATCTGGGCCAGGATCTGGTCATCGGTGAAGTACGGCATGGTGATGGCGTCGTACTTGCAGAAGGTGGCGCAGGCGCCGCAGCCCTGGCAGGCCGCTTCAATGATCCGTAGTGTCCCTTCCTTTACCTTCCCCTCCATCTCGATGGCGCCAAATGGACAGGCGGCGATGCAGACGCCGCAGACGATGCATTTCTGGAGGTCGAGCTGGGCGGTAATGGGCTCCTTCTCGATGTGGTCCCTGGCCAGGAGGGCGGCGGCCTTGGCGGCGGCAGCCAGCCCCTGGGCCAGGGACTCGCGGACGTCCTTGGGGCCCTGGACGGCGCCGGCCAGGAAGATGCCTGGGGAGCCGGCTTCGACGGGGCCCAGCTTGGGGTGCTTCTCCAGCAGGAATCCGTCCTCGCTGCGGGCCACCTTGATCTGCTGGGTCACGTTCTCCTCCGGGGGGCGCAGGCCGACAGCCAGAACCACCAGGTCCGAGGGGATGCGCAGGTCGGCTCCCAGCAGCTCGTCGTGGACGCGCAGGGCGCCGTCCTCGAAGCGGATGGCCTCCTGGGGAGGCACGTCCGGGTAGCGCACGAACTGGACGCCCTCGCGGGCGGCCTGCTCGTACAGCTCCTCGGCCTGGCGGCTGAAGGTGCGGATATCGCGATAGAGGACTCGCACCTTCTTGCCCAGGCGGCGCAGGCGGAGGGCCTGGCCCACCATGGATTCACAGCAGTAGCGGGAGCAGCCGGCCCCGTCCTGGCGAGAGCCGACGCAGCCGACTATGGTGGCGCGCTCGCCGTGGACGTCGGGCCACATGCCTTCCAGCTCCAGGTTGGTGATGACGCGAGGGTCGTTATTGTAGTCGAGCTCCTGGGGCACATAGGGCTGGGCGCCCATGGCCAGGACAACGGCCCCGGCTTGAATCTCCTCCCCGTCTGAGAGGCGGGCGCTAAAGCTGCCGATGTGGCCGCCGATGACCTCGACGTCGGTGCCCAGGTGCAGCTTGGCGCCGGAGTGCAGCACGTCGGCCCGGAGCCGCTTCAGCAGATCGCGGGCCTTGAGGCCGGAGGGCGAGACTTCGTCCAGCGAGCGCAGCAGCCCGCCCAGTTCGGGCTCCCGCTCCACCAGGTGGACGTCGTAGCCCTGCCGCGCCAGGTTGGCGGCCGCGGCCATGCCGGCGATGCCACCGCCGATGACCAGGGCGGTCTGCGTCATGGGCTGCTTGGTGGGCTCCAGGGGCACCAGTCGCACGGCTTTCTCGACGCCCATCTTGACCATGTCCAGGGCCTTGAAGGTGGCCGCGCTGTGGTCCTCCTTGTGCACCCAGGAGTCCTGGTTGCGCAGGTTCACCATCTCCAGCAGGTAGGGGTTGAGGCCGGCCTTGAAGCAGACGCGGCGGAAGGTCCCTTCGTGGGTCTTGGGCGAGCAGGCGGCCACCACGAGGCGGTTGACGTTGTGCTCGCGGATGCGCTCTACGATCTCGGCCTGGGTGTTGCCGGCGCAGGAGAACTTCTGGTCCTGCGCGTAGACAACACCCGGGATGGTGCGGGCGTATTCGACGACGCGGGGGACATCGACGACGCCGGCGATGTTGCTGCCGCAGTGGCAGATGAAGACGCCTACGCGGGGCTCTTCGACATCGGTTATGGGCTCGGCGGCCTCTACCTGGGGCCAGAACCGCTCGTCGAGGTGGACGAGGGCGGCAGCGGCGGCGGCGCTGGCCTCGGCGACGGTGTCGGGGATATCCTTGGGCCCGCTGGCGCAGCCCGCCAGGTAGACGCCGGGGCGGCTGCTGCCGACGAGGCCGGCGTGGCTCTCCTCGGAGCGCAGGAAGCCGTCGTCCGCCGTATCGAGGCCCAGGGTCTCGGCCAGCCCGGCCAACCCGTCGGGCGGCCGCACGGCGGTGGCCAGCACCACCATATCGGCCTCCACCGTCTTGGGGCTGCCAGCGGCGGTGTCTTCGTACCGAATCGTCAGCCCGTGCCCGTTGGGCGCGATGCGCGAAGGCCGGCCGCGGATGAACCTGGCGCCCTCGGCCTCGGTACGCTTCCAGAAGGCGTCGAACCCCTTGCCGTAGGCGCGGACGTCCATGTAGAGGACGGTCACGTCCTTGACGCCGTGGTCGATGGCCTGGAAGGCGTGCTTGATGGAGTACATGCAGCAGAAGCGGGAGCAGTAGCGGTAGAAGCGGCGGTCGCGGGAGCCGACGCAGAGGACGAACAGGATGCTATCGGGGTGCTGGCCGTCGGAGGGGCGGACGACCTCGCCGCCGGTGGGTCCGGCGGAGGTCAGGAGCCGCTCGAACTCCGGGGCGGTGAGGATGTCCGGGTGGGTGCCGTAGCCGTACTCGGGGAGAAGGGAACCGTCGATCGTGTCGAAGCCGGTGGCGACGATGACGGAGGCGGCGTGGCGCTGAAGGTGTTTCTGCGTGGGCATAGAGAAGTCGATGCAGCGGGGCGGGCAGACCTCGGCGCAGCGGTGGCAGGGCCAGTAGTTGGGCGGCTCGTTCAGGCAGTGGTCGATGTCGATGACGTAGGGGCCGGGGACGGCCTGGGGGAAGGGCGTGTAGACCGCCTTGCGGGAAGCCATGGCGGCGTCGAACTCGCTGGGCAGGACCACCGGGCAGACCGGCTCGCACTCGCCGCAGCGGGTGCACTCGCTGGTGACGAAGCCGGCCCGCCGTCGGATGGTGACGGTGAAGTCCCCGGCGTCGCCCTGGAGGCCGACCACCTCGGCGTTGTTCAACACCTCGATGTTGGGGTGCTCGCCGACCTCGGACAGCTTGGGGGCCTCGATACAGACGGAGCAGTCCAGAGTGGGGAAGTTCTTGTCCAGGGCGGCCATCTTGCCGCCGATGGAGGGGCCCTTCTCGACGAGGATCACCCTGGCGCCGGCTTCGGCCAGGTCCAGGGCGGCCTGGACGCCGGCGATGCCGCCGCCGATGACGATCACCGAATCGCTCACGGCACCGCTCCTGTGGCGGCGCGCTCAAAGCCGAGAGAGAAGGCTCGCAGGTTGAGGTCCACAGTGTGGGGGCGCACAGTGGTGCGGATGGCCTCTTCCAGCGCCTGGCGGCCGACGACTCCGGTAACGGCGCCGAAGAAGCCGAGCATCACCATGTTAGCTACGATGCGGCTGCCCAGTTCCTCGGCCAGGCGGGTGGCCGGCAGGTGGCGCAGCCACTTCTTGCGGGTGGCGCTCTCCACGAGGTCGGTGTCAACGATGAGCTGGGCGCCCTCGGCGGCGCTGGCGCCGTACTTGCTGAACGCCTCCTGGGACATGCAGACGACGAAGTTAGGCTGGCTGACGAGAGGGTAGTCGATAGGTTCGTCGCTGATGACCAGCTCGGCGGCACAGGCGCCGCCGCGGGCCTCCGGGCCGTAGGACTGGGTGAACACCGCTTCCTTATCGCTATAAAGCGCGGCCGCCTTGCCCAGGACGTAGCCGGCCAGGATGATGCCCTGCCCTCCGAAGCCGGCCAGCCGGACCTCCTGTCGCATCGTCACTCCTCCAGGCCGCTGGGGCGGAACAGCGGCCGCTCGATGTCGACGAACTCGCCCAGGAGCATCCGTGAGTCGTGCTTCATATCGATGCCGGCCTGGGCCAGGTCGGCGTCGGGGTCAATGAAGCAGTTGCGGCGGTAGAGCCACATCTCGTCCAGCCCCTCGCCGATGTCGTTGGACTTGCCGAAGCCCACGGGGCAGGGCGAGAGCACCTCGATGAAGGTGAAGCCGCGCTTCTGGAGGGCGCGCAGCATCGTCTTGTGGAGCTGCCGCACGTGGAGAGTGGTCCAGCGGGCCACGAAGACGGCGCCCAGGCTGGCCGCCAGGTGAGGCAGGTTGAAGGCGGGCTCGGTGTTGCCGTAGGGGGTGGTAGTGGTGCGGGCGCCTACGGGCGTCGTGGGGCCCATCTGGCCGCCGGTCATACCGTAGTTGAAGTTGTTGACGCAGATAACGTTGATGTCGATGTTGCGGCGGGCGGCGTGCAGGAAGTGGTTGCCGCCGATGGCGAACAGGTCGCCGTCGCCGCTGAAGACCGTGACCTCGAGCTCTGGGTTGGCCAGCTTGAGGCCGGTGGCGAAGGGGATGGCGCGCCCGTGGGTGGTGTGGAAGGAGTCCACGTTGAGGTAGCCGGCGACCCGCCCGGAGCAGCCGATGCCGGACACGACGACCTGCTTCTCCAGGGGAAGGCCGGAGTCCTTCATGGCGTTGGCCAGGCAGGCCATGATGCTGCCCAGGCCGCAGCCGGGGCACCAGATGTGAGGGAGGCGGTCGGCGCGGAGGAGGCCGTCCAGGGGGTGTTCCTTGACGAAGATCTCGCCGCTCATGGCGCAGCCTCGATGATGGAGCGCAGGATGGTCTCCGGGGCGATCATGGCGCCGCCGGCGTGGGTCACCCAGACGGCGGGCCGGCGGATGTGGCGCTCCACCTCGCGGGACATCTGGCCCAGGTTCATCTCCGCCACCACGAAGCGGCGGACGCGGTTGGCCAGCTCGCGTAGCCGGCCCTGGGGGAAGGGCCAGATGGTGATCAAGCGCAGGAGTCCGGCCTTTATGCCTCGCTCGCGGGCGGCCAGGACGGCGCGTCGGGCTGAGCGGGCGGTGGCGCCGTAGGCGACGACCAGCAGCGTAGCGTCGTCCGTCAGTACGTCTTCGATCTGGGTTATCTCGGGGGCGTGGACCAGCACCTTGCGGCTAAGGCGGCGGACGAGCCGGTCGTGGACCAGGGGGTCGCCGGCAGGATAGCCGCGCTCGTCGTGGGTCAGGCCGGTGACGTGGACGGCGTAGCCCTCGCCGGCGCGGGGCATCGGCGGCACCAGGTCCTCGTCGGGGGCGTAGGCGAGCCAGCCTTTGCCCGGCGCAGGCGGGCGCTTGCGGGTCGCCAGCTCCAGTTCGTCCGGGGCGGGTATGGTGACGCGCTCGGTCATGTGGGCCACCATTTCGTCGGCCATGACGAAGACGGGCATGCGGTAGCGCTCGGCGGCGTTGAAGGCTTTGATAGTCAGGTCGAACATCTCCTGGGGCGACGACGGGGAGTAGGCGATGGGCTCGAAGTCGCCGTGGGAGCCCCATTTGGCCTGCATGACGTCGGCCTGGCTGACCAGGGTCGGCAGGCCGGTAGAGGGGCCGCCGCGCTGGACGTCGACGATGACGCAGGGGGTCTCGGTCATGACGCCGAGGCCGAAGTTCTCCATCATCAGGGTGAAGCCGGGGCCGGAGGTGGCGGTCATGGTCTTGGCGCCGGTCCAGGAGGCGCCCAGGATGGCGGCCATGGAGGCCAGCTCGTCCTCCATCTGGACGTAGCAGCCGCCCAGGCGAGGGAGGCGCTGGGCCAGCCGCTCGGCGATCTCGGTGGAGGGGGTGATAGGGTAGCCGGCGAAGAAGGTGCAGCCGGCGGCGAGGGCGCCTTCGGCGCAGGCCAGGTCGCCGTTCATGAAGTGCTGGCCGGTGAGGACGCGCCCCGACGGGCGCCCGTCTGGGCGCTGGGCCTGCTCCTTCTTGGCCGTGACCATCACACTTCCTCGGTGTAGATGGCGAACTCGGGGCAGATGAGATTGCAGAAGGCGCAGTTGATGCAGGCGCCTTCCTTGCCCTGGGCCACCACGGGATAGTGGTAGCCCTTGGCGTTCATCTTTTCGGATTCGGCGAGGACCTGTTGGGGGCAGAAGTCGATGCAGAAGCGGCAGCCCTTGCAGCGCTCTGGGATGACGAAGACCTGACCAACGGGAACGGGGACGGTATCGGCGTCGAGCGGTCTGCGAACCAGTGTTCCCGACATAATAAAGCCCCGCTGGGCGGTGGCCCGACCCAACGGGGGCGGCAGATTGCACTAACCCTCATTTAGGATAGGGCTGAGTGCTGCCGGATGTCTGTCGGGTAAAGTGCCAATCGGTGTGGGGCAGCGCCCGACAGGGAGGCCCGTGCAGGGCGGCGGGCGAAAACTGGAGCCCCGGGCCGGACTCGAACCGGCGACCTACGGTTTAGGAATTGCCCCAGTGGCGTCCGCAGGCGTCCGTTGCAGATACAAACCCGCCTGTTTTTGACCGCTGCCATCCGCTGAAATTCGCCTGGGTTGCTGTCAGCGTTGCTGTCAAAATAGCCCCGTGGTAACATGCGCCCCATGATATGCCCCCGCTGCAAGCGCGGCAACCTGCAACCCTACACCTGCCTTGTCTTCGGCGACTGCCTGATCTGCTATCTCTGCTTGACCCGATACCCTAAACCGGCCCTCTGAGAGCCACGCCAGCCGCGATCTCGCTGCCGGGTCCGGCCCCAGTGGCCGGGCGCTGGTCAACGCGCAACGAGCGGCCTATCTGCGACGGCCTGCGACAGCCGAACCGCTGCACCCGTGACGCGCCAGGATGCCCGTCAGGGCCGGTCTAGGAGACGGGACGCTATCTCGCTACCCCCGCGAGCGTCAGGGATGGCCCCGCCAGCGGTGCCGACGCCAGCACAGCCCGTCAGTCGGGACGCCGACCATTACGGCGCTTGCCCCGGCTATGGGATAGCGGTAGCACGGGGGGCGCTGGCCACTCAGGCCGGCTACACAAGTGGCAGCTCGCGGTCCCCCACGAGGAGATGAACGAGCCATGGCAGTGTGGCCGCCCACAAGGGCTGGCCCGCACCAGGGGCCTGTCCGGGCGGTAGTCCCAATCCTTGAGGGTGGCATAGGCTAGCAAGTCCTCGCGGTCGACGTCGCCAAGGCGATGCAGTTGCACGTCAACACCTCCATGAAATGATGGTGCTAGACTAAGCCTTGCAACGCGGCGCCCACGCGCCCGAAGGGACGGTCCCTTTTAGCTAAACCTGGGGCCCGTCCCTTTTCAATCCGCAGCGTCAATTGCCGCTGCACCAACTCGGCCCGGTCGGGCTGGCCCATGAGCCTCATATGGACCGTCCAGGGGCAAATGGTGCCGCGCGCACCATTTGGGTAGGCGGCACTCACGGCACGGCACTGGCGAAGGGTCTCGAAGGCGATGCCGATGGTCTCGGCATACTCCGCCAACCGCTCTAGACTGCTAACGTTGGCAAGCGCTGAGGCCGTCCGGGGGCAAGCCGGTAAAGGTCCTGGATCGAAAAGGCAGGTCCTCCGGCCCCAGCGCCCGCGCGACAGGACATGGCCGTCGAAAGGAAAAGGGCGCGGGTCCCGGCGAGACGAAAGGAGAGCCCCGCCGGGATGGGGAAGCCGCTGGCCATCGAAGAAGGCGGCGCCTCCATGTGGTGCCCATTGCGCCCGGTAGTCGTCATGAAAGCTCGCCCAACCATGCCGCAAAGCGTTCCCTCGCTCCTGCATAGTCGCCGCCGTGCGCCACCTCCACAGCGTGGCGATACGGGGCCCCAACCGCCTCCGGCGCAGCCGCCGCCAACGCGTCAAGGGACAACAAGACATCCCGCCAGCGAAGGTTTCTCACCAGGACCGCCTGCTGCTGCTGCTCGTAGGGTGTAACTACCGCCGCCCTGGCCGCACGTAGCCCCTCGGCCGCTCTCAAAGCGCGCTTGGCGAAGCCGTCCGCGGACGGCAGCGTCTCAGCCGTGACGCTCTCGCCCAGGCGGTAGAGAACATCGCCCAGGCGCCGATCACGCAAGCCCACGGCACGGATCGCCTCCGCTAGCTCACGCTGGGCGCCCTCGACGTGGGCTTGCTGTCGCTGCAGCTTAATCGTTGCGGCTGCAGCGGCCTCAGCCGGCCCCACCCAAGCGAGAACCGCCCCGCAGAGCGCCCTCTCAGCCTCAATTACCGCGTCGATGCCACTTTTTTCCGTTGTCACCGTCGTTGGTGCCATCGTGTTGTTAGCCTTCCCTTCCTTTTCGAATCGCGTTCAGTTGGTCCTCAAAGCTTTTGCCGAAGTTTCGAACCAAGAACTCCGCCGCCTCGCGCTCACTTTCCGTCGTCGGCGTCAAGCCGCTCCGGCCCTGCCGCTGCCGGACATCCGCCTCGGCCTGCCGCTCGCGCTGCGCCAGCAGGTGGTGCTCCGTGTAGTGCACCGGTTCACGGGTCGCCGGCCGCTTCAGGCTGCAGCCGCCGCACGTGGTAGGGTCGCACAGCGGGCGCGTCTCGCCGCTCTCTCTGTTGTAGACCATGATGATCTTCATTCGTTTTTCACCTCCTCTCTGTCTCAGTTTGCAAGCTGGAAGTTCGCATATACACGCCGTACATCTTCCCGCGACTCCTCCGCAATGTGGCCGCGCTCGGCGGCGGCGCCGTCCTCACCGCTAGACTGATAGGCCGCAAGAAGTCTCTCGCTGCCCGGCACGCGATCAGGAAACCGACGTGCGTAGTCCGCGAGGTAGGCGTCACGGCTGCGCTGGTAAAGGCCCACCCATTCAGACCACGATTCGTAGACTGTCAGCAGCGAGCCACCGGGCGCGGCCGTGACGTGCCCCTTAATGAGCACCATCCCGAGATTCCAGCGGACCCTTTCACCCAGATCGACATCTGCATAGTCCTTCGGCATCGGGAAACGTCGTCGTCGTCGTCGTGTCGTTGGCATTTTCTCTATCCTCCGGGGCGCTGAATGCGGGCTTGCAGGGGTTCGAGATCTAGATTCAGGCTCTTGAGCGCCTGCAAGAAGGCCGAGCGGGCATCGCGCTCGACACTGAGTAGCGGGTGCGCCTTGACCTGCCCGAAACGGTCCGTCACTGTCTGCCCCTCGGCCAGGACCGCCTGTTGAGCGCCTCTCATGCGATCCAGCGCCTCACAGCACACCGCCAGCACCACCAGGCCGCCAGCATCGTCAATACCGTACTCAGCAAGCAGGCGGCGCCAAAGGGCTTTCCCCTCGCGGCTCAGGTGTCCGGGCGGGTCAGACTTTTTCAAAGGAAATCCTTAGCCACAACAAAAAAAGTGTGCATTGCGGTCGCCGAGATTCGAATCAGGATAGTCCCGTCATGCCCCCCCCCGCGCCAATTCGCGGGCGCACGCGTATTGGGGCCGTGCGGTGCCGGCTGTGGGCGAGTGGCTTAATTTGAGAACGCTTCTTATCATTTGCGTCATGTCCCATCGAACGAACGAACGAACAGCCGCCCGAACACCTCCCCTTATAGGGGGAGAGGTGTGTTCGTTCGAACAGTCGAACAGGGGTGTTCGAACAGTGTTCGCCGTATCTAGGCATGGAGTCCCCAATCCTGATCCAGGCGAACAACCTTCTGTTGGCGCCGGAGATCATTTAGCGGCTCCGTCATGTTCGTCGTCCGGCCCACGATATGCGACGCCGTTGCCGTCAGGCGTGGCCACGAGCGCCGTAGCGCCAGCTTGCGCCGCCACTTGCACCATCGCCATAGCCGACGCCGCTGTGACGCCTACACGGCCACCTGAGCGGTTGCGGCACTGGATCAGCAGGACGTGGCTGACGTGCTTGCCGTAGACGGAACAGCCGGCGTCCAGGCAGGGCTCCAAACTCACCACGTCGAAGGTGCAGCCCTGACCCTGCCGGAGCCGGAAGGCCAGGCGGCCTAGCCGCTGCTGATCCTGTACCACGCGGCATTCGAAGCGCGAGCCCTTGCGGGCCGGGGCGGCGCCAGCCTTAGCCGTCATGGCGTCACCGCCTCCCGCCGACAGGCCGGGCAGTAGAGCGCCCCGTCCCCATCGTAGGCTGGCTCGTCGTTGCCGCAGCGGAGGCAAGTGAATCTCTGAGGGTCCACAGTGACGGGTGACGGGTGTGACGGGTCTTTCGTATAAGTCTCGCGTAAGGGGTTCTGTATAGGAGAGAATTCGTTTTCGGGGGTCTCAGATACGTAACCCGTCACTTTTTGCCCTAACCCGTCACCAGGTGACGGTTGTGACGGGTTTTCCGTATAAGTCTCTGGCCCCGAACCGTCACCTGATAAGCCGATCCCGACGTAGTACCAGCCCTTTTTGTCGTGACATTTCGAGAAGCGTTCCGTCATCCTTGCGCCGAAAGTCCTGCTCCCTAACATCTCGCGCTCACGCAGCCCCTGGACTTTCGCCCACTCGACATAGACGACGAACAGGGTTGCGGCTCGGGCCGTCGCATGGGTAGCCAAAAAGCACCGTTCGGCCAGGAAATCAGTCAGCGGATCGGACTCGCGCCGATAATCGTCCGTCGCCGCCCTCACCTTCCCCGGGGGTTCGAGCCCGCGCCGCTGCCACTCAAGGGCGCCACGCGCGGCCCAGGCCAGGATGCCCGGCGACTCCGCGCGGAGCTTGTCCAGAAGCACCTTATCAGCGTCATCTCGAAACTGGCGCATGAATGGTATCAATCGGATGCGCCGCCAGAACGCGTAAGACAGATCGTCTACACGCGGGCGATGGTTCGCGGCCAGCCACAACTTTGCCTGTGGCTCGAACGTGAAGAACTCGCCGAATAAGTGCCGGGCCGTTATCGGGTCGCCGCCGGTCAACGCCTTAAGGCGCGACTCGTTCAACCGGCTGCCCTCTGCGGTTTCGCTGGCGGTCACGATGCGCCGCCGGTCCAGGTCCGCCAGATCGTTAGGTATCGTTGCCCTACTGGTCAGTTCGACGGTCGAAAACGGCATGTTGTAGGCGTACTCGCCGCCGAGCAGTCGCAAGACGGCTAGGAAAACGGTCTTGCCGTTCGCGCCGTTGCCGATGCAAAGGAACAGGCATTGCTCCGCCGTATTCCCGGTAAGGCTGTAGCCCATCGCCCGCTGAATGAAGTCGATGATCTCAGCGTCGCCGTTAAACACTTCCTCCAAGAACGTGACCCACCGGGGACACTTTGCCTCGGGGTCGAAGGCAATGGGAACGTTTTGTGTTACCCGATCCTCTGGCCGCCCGGCGCGCAGAACCCCTGACCGTAAGTCCACAACCCCGTTTGCGGCGCCCAGGAGCCACGCGTCCCAGTCCCAACTGTCCCCGGCGTCGGCGATAGGTTTTTCTGACTGGGCCAGAGCCAGGGTCGCGTCCATGCGCATCCTTGCCTCAGAGGAAATTGCCCAGCGGGCCTCGGCTTCACGTTCCTTTAGGTCTTCGATGGCGGCCCCGTCGCGGTAGCGTTGGCGGGCCGCCGCCTTCGCCAACCGCCGCACCTCAGCGTCGGCGTCAGGTTCCCACCAGTGTCCCGCCCACCTGAGCCAGCGCTTGCGCCTATGGTCGTAGCGCACGCGGTCGCCGTAGAGAGCGGCGAACATCTCCCCGTTGCCGGCGTCAGTCCGGGGGAAGTGGATCGCGCCCGCCGTGGCCTCTGCGGGCTCGTAGCGCGCCACAGAGCGGGCGATGCCTTCGACTTCCGGCTCGGGCAAGGGCGGATCGCAGCGCGCCGCGTTTTCGGCGATGAGTGCCGCCGTGATCGCGTTCGTCGTCATGCCCCGGCGCCGCATACTTCCCGCGAGACTCGCCAGCGCTTCATTTCGCTGGCCCTGCGGGATTCGCTCGCCGGGCGTTCCCGGTCGCGCCGCCGGTCGCGTCCCGTTCAGGGCGAAGGCGGGCAGCGAAACCAACGGCCAGTCCGCCGGCCACGCAGCGATGAAGCGGTAGACGCGCCCGGACGCGTGAAGGGATGGCGGGGCCACGATGTACCCGCCGTCCCCTTTACGGTCGATACCGGGGAGCGCGTCACTCGCGTTCGGAACGGAGCCGCCGGGGTGCTGGAAATAGTAGTGAACGCCGTCGCCGGTTTCAACGGTCAGCGTTTGCGGGAGTGCGAGCCCGGCCAGCGTCTCGGCGCCGCCCTTGCGCCGGTCAACATCCAGCACCACAAGGCCGGACTCCGCCCCTGTTCGAATGCCAACGTTGGCCGTCGGCCACATCCGCCACCACCTACGGATCGTGTCGGGATCGGTTGACGCATCTGTCAGGCCATTCGCCGTGCGGGGATGCTTGCCGGGGCTCCCGCAGTCCGGTTTCCGGCAGTCGCAGGACCCGGCGCCCGATGGCGTGTGCAACGGGAGAACTGGCCAGCCCCTCGCCGCGTAGCCTAGCGCCGCCACGCCAGTAGCGGAAAGAGCCGCGGTCAACGCCTTCCCCTTCGGCGTGGCGGCGTCCAACGGCTTCGCGGACGGGCCAGAAAATCAGCGATAGCGACGGCGGCCCCGGCCCGGACGCGAGTTTCGGGCGTCTCCTGCCGCCCTTCGCCTGTCTTGCGGGCACAACGGCGCGCCTTCGCGGCCCCGATCTTGGCGTCGTTCACCGGGCGGCCGGGGCCTCGGCGTCGACCTCTTGCAGCAGCCGCGCGGCGTAGCCGTCAACCTCAGAGGTTGGAATTCGTACCGCACGTCCAATGCGAACGGCCCGCAGTTCGCCCGCCTGCATCAGCTCGTAAACCTTCGAGCGTCCGAGCGAGAGCCGCTCCGCCGCGCAGATGATACTTAGCAACACGCGTTCCTGTCCCATTTTGTTTCACCTCCGGGGCTTGACATTAGGATTTGCTAGGACTACGATAGGCGACAGCAAACAGCAGTATCAATAGGCTTCGCGGCAATATGACGGCAACATCCGGCAACAGCGGCAACAAGGGAAAGCAACGACGCGGGCTCGCGTCTGATACGGACCTTCAGAATGCCCTAAAGCTGCTGGTTCAGGGGGGCAAGGTGTCGGCACCGGAAGTACGGGCTGCGTTGGTTCAGCGATTCGGCGACGAGAACGTACCGAGCGAACGGACAATCCGCGACATGATTGCCGAAGTCACGAAGCGCGATCCCTCGGAGTCCTGGACTATCGCCGCCGCCGAGCTGGATGATATCGCCGTCATCGCGCCCGTTTGGGCGTACGCCCTGGAGACAGGGTTGCGGCTCACCAAGCAACACGCCGATTGGGTTGTGCGCGTCCGTACGGCGGCCCCGGACTTGCCGCCAGCCGACGCCTGGGGCTTGGCCGGACTCTACGCAATGTCAGACACGCCCATAGAATGGGCCGACGCGCTGCTGGCCTTCGCGCCGTGGCGGGACGCCGAGCACTGCGAGCGCTACTTTAAGGCGGCGAACGCGGGGCTCATACCATCGCCGCCTATCACGTGGGACCTAGCTCGTAGGGCGGCACGGACGGATGAAAGCATAGGACCCGAGATGGCCGCCTTTTTCGAGCGCACCCCTGTGCCGTTCGTGACGGTGAGATTGCCCGGCTTCAGGAAAAGCGGGAGACGGAAGAAGGGAGATCGGAATGGGTAAGCGCGGGAACGCGGAAGGCAGCATCTACCTGCGGAAGGATAAGCGCTGGACAGCCACGGTGAGCTTGGAGCGCGGGCGCCGCAAGTCCTTCTATGGCAAGACTCGCGCAGACGTCGCCCGCAAGCTGACAGTGGCCCAGAAGGCGCATCAAGACGGCCTACCCCTGCTTTCGGAGCGGCAGACCGTCAGCACGTACCTGACAGCGTGGTTAGAGGCCGTCAAGCCGTCGCTCAGGCCGGGGACGTGGGAGCGCTACGGCGAGGTTCTCCGCCAGCACGTGATACCCCACGCCGGCCGCATCCCTTTGTCGAAGCTCTCGCCCCAGCACCTACAGGCGCTCTACGCCAACCGTCTTGCGACCGGGCTGTCGCCGACTACTGTAGGGCACCTGCACGCGATCTTGCACAAGGCGCTGGCCGATGCCGCCCGCTGGGGCCAGGTGGCCAGGAACGTGGCCGATCTCGTGAAGCGCCCGCGGGCGGCGCGCAAAGAGATGACCACGCTATCACCGGAACAGGCCCGAACCTTCATAGGGGCGGCTCAGGGCGACCGGCTGGAAGCACTGTACGTCGTTGCCATAAGCACGGGGATGAGGCAAGGGGAATTGCTGGCCCTGAAGTGGCACGACGTTGACCTGGATGGCGCCCGGTTGCGCGTCACGGCGACACTACGGCGCACGCGTGACGGGCTCATCTTCGGCGAGCCTAAGTCCGCTAGATCCCGCCGTCAGGTGCAACTCATGCCGACGGCAGTCGCAGCGCTCAGGGCTCATCGCGCCCGCCAGCTAGAGGAACGGCTACGCTGCCCCTACTGGCAGGACCCGGAGCTGGTCTTCGCTACAGAAGTGGGCACGCCGATAGAGTGCGGGAACATGATGCGCCGGTCATTCTACCCGCTGCTAGAGCGCGCCGGCCTGCCCCGGATAAGGTTCCATGACTTGCGGCACACGGCGGCGACGCTACTCCTGGGCCAGAACGTCAACGTCAAGGTGGTCAGCGAGATGCTGGGCCACAGCCAGATTGCCATTACCCTTGACCTCTACAGCCACGTCACGCCCACTATGCAGCGGCAGGCGATAGAGGCCCTGGAAGCGGTACTCGGAACCTGAGCGGGCGGCTCAGAATGTCCCTGTTTGGTCGCCAACGTCCATCTGGGTTGCTGTCAGCGTTGCTGTCAACGGCCTGAAAATCTGTCAGGACAGGCGTTCGACGGTAGATTTTCAGATACAAGAACTGGAGCCCCGGGCCGGACTCGAACCGGCGACCTACGGTTTAGGAAACCGCCGCTCTATCCACTGAGCTACCGGGGCGCCAGAGACATTATAAGACGGACGGAGAGTGAAGGGAGCGGGGAAAGAAAACTGGTGGAGATAGCGGGACTCGAACCCGCAACCTCGGCGATGCGAACGCCGCGCTCTCCCAATTGAGCTATATCCCCACGCTATTCGATTATAGCGCAGGGGGGTCGAAGGGCGTCAAGGAAGGGTAGGAAGAGGGAAGGAGGAAGGAGGAAGGAGGAAGGGGGAAGGGGGAAGAGGGA
>Ga0105164_10000641_pt1 | contig 23738 bp, 29 predicted proteins | sample VDWuncwatermetaG_FD_89674 | JGI IMG/M metagenome (GOLD analysis project Ga0105164, IMG submission 89674) | Wastewater microbial communities from Netherlands to study Microbial Dark Matter (Phase II) - VDW unchlorinated drinking water | ecosystem: Environmental > Aquatic > Freshwater > Drinking...
ACAGTCTGTCGCCATCGGGTCTCCTCTCCGCTGTCTATCGAAGCGCCTGAACACCGCTCCTATAGCACAGTTCGGAGCCTCGATGGCTTTTTTATGTCACGAGTCGTGAATTATCCGGGCTAGCCTCTCGGACGAAGTGCTTGAGATGTTGGAAGCCAACACTAAAAATCCAGGGTGTGTAATCAAAGAGGTGACCAACGCGATCTCTGCGGGCATCTATATCTCGCATGGACACTCTTCAATTTACGGATCTGATATCCACAACTGGGGAAAGTATGAGGAGCTTTCTCGAAACCTGCCTGACCTTCGACTTCCCGTCGATAGTTTTGAGCACTTTTGCCTGCTACTGAAAAAGGACCCGGCAACAATCAACACAGTGCTGAATAGGAAAACAACCGAAGATCTTACTCTTTGTCCTTTTGATGATGGCTCGACTCTGAACTTCAAGGCGTTCAACGATATTAATGTCATTTTTGGCCCGAAGGGAACGGGTAAATCTTGCATTCTGAATGCCATCGCCAAGCACTATTCGGAGAACGGGATCGATGCAAAAGTCTATGTGTCTGCGAGTGATCGCCTAGATGAGATTTTCGATACTAAAGGCAGAAATCTGACAATCAATCTTCGTGCACATGACATCAACTACTGCACAGACGAAATCAAAGCGCTGCGGGACGCTTGTGAGGCTACTGTCACAAGCCTCAGTAAGTACGTAAACTATTTCAAGTTAACTAATACAAACAACAACGCGAACAAGATACTGCTCAAAGACATTGACCCTAAAGAAGAAAGCAGTCCTAAGCGCGAGTTTGACGAGTTTAACAGGGCGGCGAGAACGACTACAGAATTCTTGGACTTTCTGGCTAGAGACACTTCCGTGAAAAAGGAGCTTGAGGATGAAGAACTCAAGGAGGTCGTCCGAATCCTTTCAGACCTTCTGAATCGCCTTCGCAAGAGGGAGTGGGCCAACTTTTCAGAGTGGAAAGAGATTTCTTTGCTGAACTCGGCGATCGAGGTATTCCGCAAAGAAATAGAGCGAAAAACGGGAAAACCAGCCAAACCGATAACGACAGGTTTTCGTAGCTACGCGATGAACCGCATTCAGATCGAATTAAACGCCAGCGAGATCGTTAAGAGCGTAGACACAGAGATTCCCGTGCAGACTGAGCTTCTTGGCAGTCTCGGCTCAAACAAGGGCGGGCTGCAGTTTCAAACAATGTTTAAGCTTCAAAACGGCGATATTACGGACAGTTCTCTGTTGAGCCTATCAGGGGTAAAAAAGGGGCCGCAGAAGAAGTTCGTAAATTGTGTCCGGAATGTACTTGAGCACGCCTATGCCGATGATCTGTTTCAGAGCATTTCCGATCTTAATGCGATCGAGGACGTGGAAGACATCAAAACAGTTCACGAGCTGCTTTTGTTCAAAAGATACTTTGCGCTAGACGATCAACCCTATTCACCGTCGAGTGGCGAGTCCTCGATGGTTATGTTGCAGAAAGAGTTGGGGGAGGACAAAGAGGTATACATTCTGGACGAGCCAGAGAGGAGCTTGGGCAATGAATATATTAGCGATGTTATTGTGCCGCTGATTAAGGAACGCGCACGGGCGGGTAAGAAGGTCTTCATTTCAACGCACGACGCGAATATTGCCGTTCGGACCCTCCCTTACAACTCGGTTTACCGGTGCCACGGGCAAGCGGGGTATAGCACCTATATCGGCAACCCTTTCACGAACAATCTGGTGAATCTGAGCGATGTGAGCGATCAGCTTGATTGGAAAAAGGTCAGCATGAGAACCCTTGAAGGCGGAGAAGAAGCATTTGGCGAGCGAGGGACAATCTATGGAAAAGATTAAGGCAACTGTGGGAAATATTGGCGACAAATACTTCATCAAGATTAAAATCGGAGTCGATGAAATTAACATTCCGATGTCAGAGGACAAGCCAAACGAGGTGAAGAGCGCGTTTAACAAAATTATAACTCAGATCAAGGCCGGAGAATTTCAGATCGAACTCGACAAAGTCGGAGAGGACTTATTCTCTCAGGTTGCTAATGAATATCTCCTCCAACTGAACCGCGAGATTCATGAGATCCACGGTGAGATGAAACGATTCGGCTTGGTTAATGGGGTCGCGGCTTCTTGAGTTTCAACCACGACTGGCAAGGACTATAACGTCAGTGGCAACCTCGACGATGCTACCCAACCATAAAGAAAGCACGCAATAGGGACATTCTGAATGTTGAGTACTGCGGAAGCAGACACATCTCATGTCTAACATTTACAATCTCCAACGCTTTCTCGACGCACAAGAGCGCGTCTATGACACAGTCCTTAATGAGCTGCGAGCCGGAAGAAAGGCTAGTCACTGGATCTGGTTTATCTTTCCGCAGATCGCCGGTCTTGGTCACAGTGCGATGGCGCGGCAGTTCTCGATTGGCTCACTCGACGAGGCCAAGGCCTACTTGCAACACCCTACCCAGGTCCCAGGCTCAGAGCCTGTACACAGCTTGTCCTTGACGTGAACGGTTGCAGCGCCGAGGAGATCTTTGGATATCCCGACCATCTCAAATTCCGGTCCTGCATGACCTTGTTTCTGACCGCTGCCACCGACAACATCATCTTCAAAGACGCCCCAGGGGATAAATGGGGTCTGGCATGCATATGGACTTCTTCTCGAATGCGCAGGCACTAAAATCACTTCGCGTTCGTGGGGCGCGGCATGGTCTGCCGTGCGGCGCAACCGGCCTCTTGGTTTACACCAATTCCAGACGTAGCCGACGGCCCACAATGGCCGCCGCACGGCTCAAGGTGGCCAGCGTCACGCCGTCGTTTGTGGGATCGAGCAAGCGGTTGAGCTGCACCCGGCTTGTTTCCATCCGCCGTGCCATTTCCGTCCGGGTCAAGTTCTGTTCTTCCATCGCCTGCTGAATTTGCCACGCGACAACTTTCTTGATGGCGGCGCTGGTCGTCTCCTCATACATGCCTTGCTCTTTCAACCAGTCCTCAAACTTGCCGCCGATATGGGGATTCTTGCGCTTCTTCATGATTGCACCTCTTTCATCCGTTTCGCGGCTATCTGTAAATCCCCCGCCGGGGTCTTCTGCCTCTTCTTGATAAAACCGTGCAGCAATATCAATTCGCCGCCACCGACACAGAACAGCACCCGCGCAATGCGGCGGCTTGGCAAGGTCGAGCGGACTTCCCATAACCCCGCACCCAAGGATCGGCACAAGGGCATGCCCACCGGCCAGCCAAATTCCACGGCGCGGATGTCGTGCCCGATCTGTTGACGATCAGGGACGGGAAGCCGCATCAGCCAGTCACGCACCGGATTTGTGCCTGCTCCTGTGACATAAAACCGGGCGGTAACACGCTTCACTTGCATCGCGCTCCCTACGTTCTCCATACCGTACTATATTTGGTACGCCTGTCAAGCACATCATAATCGCTTTGGTCTGGCCATTCCCATGGCATGACGAAAGCCGCCATTGCTGGCCGGGTGCGGCATGGTCGCCGTGCGGCAACCAGCCTCTTGGTTAGAGCAGGGGGCTAGTCCTGAAATTCTTCGACGGAGACCATTTCCAGCTCACCGGAAATATGTGTATGTGAGGTCAGGCCTGAATATTGACTTATTCTCGAATGCGCAGGTACTAAAATCACTTCGCGGCGCACGGTGGTTTCAGGGAAAAAGAAACTGCTTCGCGGGCACTGCCCATGACCGACGGCTACAACCTCTACCGCTTCCTCCACGCCCAAGAGCCCGTCTACGACACAGTCCTCGCTGAACTCCTGGCCGGGAGAAAGGCCAGTCACTAGATCTGGTGCATCTTTCCCCAGATCGCCGAACTTGGTTACAGCGGAATGGCATATCAATTCGCCATCGCTTCTCTTGACGAGGCCAAGACCTACTTGCAACACCCAGTCTTAGGCCCCAGGCTGAGAGCCTGTACGCAGCTTGTTCTTGATGTGAATGGGCGCAGTGCAGAAGAGATTCTCGGATATCCCGACCATCTCAAATTCCGGTCCTGCATGACCTTGTTTCTGACGGCTGCCACCGACAACACCATCTTCAACAACGCCCTGCTCAAATACTTCGACGGCAAGCCCGACCAAATGATGCTGGATATTCTGGCCCAGCAATCGTTCTAGAGCAGATAAAAGGGCAGGAACAATGACACCCCCCAACGGGGACCGGACCCCATAAACCGATCATTCCTACTTGGGCTTGACCGGGAGGGCCGATTCTCTTGCACCAACAGGTGACAGTCAGTTAGGCTAGGTGCATGGCGCTCGATCGGATACAGATTGATCCAGGTGTTTGCAGTGGGAAAGCCACGGTGCGGGGCCTTCGCATCACTGTCGATTTCGTGCTGAAACTGTTGGGCGATGGCTATACAGCCACGGATATCGTGCGGGAGTATCCGGAACTTGAGGTGGATGACGTGTACCAGGCCGCGAAGTATGGGGCCTGGCTTGCCAGTGAGCGCACCTCTGCGGCTTCATGAGGCTATTGGCCGACCTTCATATCGCTCCTCGAACAGTTGAATTCCTCCGGACACTCGGTCACGACGTGTGCCGGGTGACCAATCTCCTTCCTGCAAATGCATCAGACCAAGCGATTGTTGAACGGGCGGCACAAGAACACCGAATCATTCTGACCCAGGATCTCGATTTTTCCTCGATCATTGCGCTCTCAGGTCGGCCAGGGCCGTCACTCCTTTCACTCCGCCTGACTTCCTCAAAGGTTGAGCTGGTCAACTCCGTCCTCCAGCGCATACTGCCCATTCTCGAATCTGATCTTGAGCATGGTTCGATCGTGACAGTTGAAGACCAGCGCATTCGCCTTCGTCGGTTGCCGCTCGATCCACCAACCTGATTGAGCAACCGCTTGCACATCCCGACTCCGCTTCCCTGCTGATTGACAATCCTCCATCAGAGACTTATCGTCCTCCACGCTGGGCACTGCCCGGCTCGGAGATCCCCCAATGGACAATTCCCCTTCTTCGCCCCCATCCCCTCCTACTTCCAATTCTCACAACGCGTTAGAGCAGATTACCCTCCAGATGGCATCGAGTCTCGACCTTCAAGAGGTGCTCACCACCGTCACGCAAGGATTGGTCGACGAACTGGACGGCGCCTTTGCCCGTATCTGGCTGTTAGGTCCCGGCGATCTCTGTGCTGAGTGTCACAAAGTGGCAGACTGCACGAATCGGGCTCGTTGCCTGCACCTTGAGGCGAGCGCGGGGCTCTACACTGACCTCAACGGGGAATATCGTCGTATTCCGCTGGGGGCGCTCAAGATCGGAAAGATCGCGCAAGGCTTTGGACCGATGCAGACGAACGACGTGCTCGGCGACGACCGATTGCCAAACAAGCAGTGGATGCAAGAGAACGGGCTCCGCTCCTTTGCCGGGTATCCGTTGAAATTTCGCTCGGATCTGCTCGGCGTGATTGCGATGTTTGGGCGACGGCCCTTGAGCGAAAAAGAGTTCGAACGCTTGGCAGTCTTTGCCAACCAAGCCGCAATTGCAATCAAGAACGCGCAGCTCTTTACAGAAGTCGCACAACTCACACATCGACTTGAGGCGGAGAATCTCTATCTTCGCGAAGAGATCAAACTGGACCATAATTTTGAGGAGATCGTCGGTGAGAGTCCGAGCATCAAGGCTGTGCTCCGCCTCATCGAACAGGTCGCACCGATAGATTCGACGGTCCTGATCCGGGGAGATACAGGGACCGGCAAAGAATTGCTGGCCAGGGCCATTCACAACCTCAGCTCGCGAAAAACCCGTTCGCTGGTGAAGGTCAACTGTGGAGCGATCCCCGCAAATTTGGTCGAAAGCGAGCTCTTCGGCCATGAGAAGGGAGCGTTCACCGGAGCAATACAACGCCGCATCGGCCGATTTGAGTTGGCGGACGGTGGGACCATCTTCTTAGACGAAGTCGGCGAGTTACCGCTGGACGCACAGGTCAAGCTGCTACGGGTACTACAAGAAAGGGAGGTTGAACGAGTTGGCAGCGGCCATTCGATCAAAGTCGATGTCCGAGTCATTGCCGCGACGAATCGAGATCTTCATGCAGCGGTGAAGGCCGGTTCCTTCCGGGCCGACCTGTTGTATCGACTGAACGTGTTCCCGATCGACGTGCCACCTCTGTCCGCCCGTGCCTCTGATATCCCACTCTTGGTCAACCGCTTTGTCGCCAAGTTCTCACACAAGATGGGCAAGAAGATCGATGGCGTGTCGCAATCAACCATGGATCGCCTCATGAAATACTCCTGGCCTGGTAACATCCGGGAGTTGGAAAATGTCATCGAACGGGCCACGATCCTCGCGAAGGGACCGATGCTTCAGATCGACGATGTGATGCTCCAGGGAAACTCCACCCCGCTGTTGCCGGTCGCCGATTCTCTGGAAGAAGTCGAACGAACCCACATTCTCCACATCCTTCAAGATACGAACTGGGTCATTGAAGGGAAACAGGGCGCCGCGACGCGACTGGGTCTCCATCCCAACACCCTTCGATCTCGGATGCAGAAGCTCGGCATCAAGAAACCTCTCCCCGCCACATAGCAACACATCTCACGTTCTACTCCCACGAGATATCGTAGCTCCACGATATTTCGTGGAGCATCTCTCTTTCCTTCCGCCTCATCTTGCTGCGAATAGTGTGGCAACTGCCTGCTTCTCAAGCGCTTTATCGTGTTTCACGGATCGTCGTGACACGTGGCACCGGCCTTGCCATGACGGATAGATATCGCGATCGATCCGTAGGACACAACAAGGCAAACAGACATCCACAATCTCGTGAGTGTCATTCAATCAAGGGAGAACCCATGAAAACAGCGATCATCATTCTGTCCGATCCGAAGAGTAGTTCAGAGGAAGCGCTTGGGCGAGTCTTTAACGCGCTGGCGCTCGCGTCTGAATGTAAACAGAAGGGCGATGACGTCGCCGTCGTCTTCAATGGCACTGGCACTCGTTGGCCGGCTGAGCTCACCAAGCTCTCACATCCAGCCAATGGTCTCTACAATTCGGTGCGTGACGTCGTGCAAGGCGCCTCATGCGGTTGCGCCGAGGTCTTTGGGGCGACAGAAAGCGTCAAGGCTTGCGGTGTGCCGGTTGTAAAAGACCATGCCCTCGCTGGGACAGCGGGGCTCTTGAGCCTGCGCCGGTACGTAGCCGAAGGGTGGAATACGATCGTGTTCTGAGATTGAGCATGAGAAGGCATGCGGCGTGACCCGCCGTCATATCCTCTCGAGAGGGAGTACACAACCATGGCGTTGAAATACTTGGAGCTGGCGATGACGGATGCCGTACATCGCGCACAGACGCAGTACTACGGAAGGGCCGTGCACATCCCAGGGGCGCCCGAACGAGATCCATTAGGTCAAGACGAGGCTGAGTTTATTGCAGAGCGTGACAGCTTCTATCTGGGTTCGATCAGCGAAACCGGATGGCCTTACGTTCAGCATCGGGGTGGGCCCAAGGGGTTCTTGCGGGTGGTCAACGAGAAGACGTTGGCCTTTGCCGACTACAAGGGCAATCGACAGCTGCTCACAACCGGCAACGTTTCCGTGAACGATCGTGTGGCGCTGTTTCTCATGGACTACCAGAACCGAGCACGCTTGAAGATTCTTGGTCATGCTCGTGTGGAAGATGCTCGCGCCCATCCAGAACTCGTCGCACAGCTAGCCGATCCCAAGATGCAGCAGGCGGTGGAGCGGCTGGTCTTCATCGACGTCGTGTCGTTCGACTGGAACTGCCCGAAGTACATCACGCCACGGTACTCGGCGGAAGAGGTCGAAGCGTATGTGGGTCCGCTCAAGAGCCGGATTGCCGAGCTCGAAGCCCAACTGCATACGGCGAAATTGTCATGACATTCTCCACGAAAACGCTCGTTTTCCATCAAAGGAGTTGAAACCATGAAGGTCGCTCAGATTTGGCGCTATCCGGTGAAGTCGATGGCCGGTGAACAGATAGATCACGCGCGCATCGGACCACTCGGCATCGAAGGAGATCGCGTCGTGCATGTGGAGAATGAGGATAGTCATATCATCACGTCCAGATCACACCATCGGTTACTCGGTCACCATGCCACGCTCAATGAATCCGGCGAGCCCGTGGTCGATGGGCTGTTATGGAGTAATCCCAAGGTCCGCACAGATGTTGAGGATATCGTGGGGCCTGGTGCCAAGCTGGTACGCGATGATTCCAGCGACCGCTTCGACGTGCTGCCGTTGCTGGTCGCGACGGACGGAGCGATTGCGGCATTCGGACGTGATGGCCGGCGCCTCAGACCGAATCTGGTCATCGGCGGGGTCGAAGGTCTGGCAGAGCGCTCATGGTCCGGGCAGTGCCTGCACATCGGAGACGTCGTTATCGGGATACAGGACCTCCGTGGGCGCTGCATCATGACGACGTTCGATCCCGATACCCTGAAACAAGACCGTCAGGTGCTGACAGACATCGTGCGGAGATTTGATGGCACGCTCGCCTTAAATTGTTTTGTGATCCGGGGTGGAGACATTCGAGTCGGCGACACAGTTGAGCTAGCCCGGCATCGTGAATGCGAGGCGCTCATGCGTAGAGAGACTAACGTTTTACCATCACTTGTGTGGGAGCTTCTGGCTTTCACACATTATAACGCCGCAAGGCATAGAGGGAGGAATCATCATGGGCAAATCAGTGAAGGACACATTGGAAGAAATGTTGGGCATTTTGAAGCAGGGTCAAATGACCGAAGGTCAGAAGATCTACTTTGCGGATTCGGTCGTGACACAGGAAGGCAACCAGCCACCCGTCGTGGGCAAACAGGCCTCTATTGAAAGACTGGACAAATTTAGAGAGACGATTGGAGTGGCGGCATTTGTCAGCTACGCCATCGGTGCCGTGGCTATTTCTGGAAATACCAGCTTCTACGACTCGGTGCTGACCGTGAAATTGAAGAACGGGGAAACCATCAATCTTGAACAAGTCGTCAAGACTGACTGGCAAGACGGCAAGATCGTCAAAGAGCGTTATTACCATAGCTGATCACGCGTGATGTCGCGTGGGAGCGGGTGGCCCATGCCATTCGCTCCCTCATTGAATCTCAGTGCAAGAAGGTCATCATCATGAACCCTATCGACCAGCCCAGACATCCCTTTCCCCCATTCGATGCCGAGTCCGCGACCCAGAAAGTACGCATGGCAGAGGATGCTTGGAATACGCGCGATCCCGAAACGGTGTCGTTGGCCTACAGTGCCGATAGTCAGTGGCGAAATCGGTCAGAGTTCCTAACGGGACGGGAGGCCATCGTTCAGTTCTTAACGCGCAAGTGGAGCCACGAACCAGACTACCGCTTGATCAAAGAACTGTGGGCGTACCACGATAACCGGATCGCCGTGCGCTTCGCCTACGAGTGGCGCGATGCTTCAGGCCACTGGTTCCGATCCTATGGCAATGAAAACTGGGAGTTTGACGACAATGGCCTGATGCGGCGGCGTCTCGCGAGCATCAATGACATGCCGATCTCGGAGAACAATCGCAAGTTCCTTTGGCCACTCGGTCGCCGGCCAGACGGTCACCCTGGGCTGTCTGATCTTGGGCTCTAGCAAAGCTGCGCAACCCTCACAGCATTGAGCTCATGGGGGCTCTCAGAGGGTCTATTGTGGACAGCAAGAGGGGCCGTGCAAAGGGTGGTCTTCCTTTCTCATCCAAATGGCATCGCTCTTCCATTAACCTTCGCCCCTGAAGTCTGGCTCGATGGTCTCCCTCTGCGGGTATCCTCCAAGGACACCGACGCGAGACTTGCGAAACTGGCCACAGCATCATCCCTCAAGAACATGGTGCGAATGGCCGATAAGCTGTAGGAAACTCTCACAACCATGGAGCGGATATGCTGACAGCAATCGGCGATGTGATGCGGCGCGTGTATGAGCGCGGATGGGTGACGACGAGAGATGGAAACATCAGCATGCGGAAACGCGAGGGGAATTATCTCTACATTACCCCCTCAGGCTGGCGGAAGACGATCGTGCATCCGGAGCATGTCGTGCGGATCGAGATTGTGAAGGAAGCCCACACCGGTGAACTTATTCCGAATGTCCGCGAGGGCCAGCAACCGTCCGGAGAACTCTGGATGCACTGGAACCTGCAGCGTGATGCGAGAAAAACCAGAACGGTTGTGCATGTCCATGCCACGCACATCGTCGCCGCCATGTATGCCGGCGTCGACTTGCAGGCGATCAGCGAAGAGTTTCCCGAGATCTCACGCTATACCAAGGTGGGACCGACGGTGCCCGCGTTGCCGGCCCTGTCACGTGAACTGGCGGACGCCACAGCTAAATGCTTCGGTCTCGGGAAAGACGGGATGCTGGACTTTGATATCGTAGGGCAGGCCAACCACGGTGTCTGCGCCGTCGCGACCGATCCATGGGCGGCCTACGAACACATCGAGCGCCTCGACCATATTTGCGAGATTGTCCTCAAAAGTGGTGTCACTCGCCCTCACCATTCATGACTGTTCGTGGAGAAACCGTGCGATAGCCCGTTCCTCATGAAAGGCCTCTCGCATCTATCCGCACTGTCATTTCGCCTCACACTTCACACCCGGCGGATCTCTAATTCAATAGACCTTGCCATCCACCTCACGATGCGTTAGAGCGGATCACGCTCCAGCTGACATCACGGCTCGACCCTCAGGATGTGCTCACCACCATCGCGCAGAGATTAATTGAGGGAGTGAACTGGATCCAGCCAACCCTCACAGCAGCAATCTCCTTTCAAGCGAACCACCGGTGATCGTAGGAGAAGCCGCGACCATGTCGCAGCTTCTCCCTACATTGCCCGGTTACTTCATAACGCTGATTTCTACCCGGCGGTTTTTCGCCCGCCCCTCGGTGGTGACATTCGGCATCACTGGCTTCGTATCAGCGACTCCCATTGCATGGGCGCCAGGGAGCCCGCCGTCTGCCAAAGCTTGTGCGGCGTTCGTGGCTCGTGCTTCGGATAATTCCTTGTTGGACGGAAACCTCTTTTTCAGTGCACCGAGAATCGGCCGATTGTCGGTATGGCCTTCAACATGAACTTTATACTCCGGGAAATCCTTGAGGATAGAACCGACCTGTTTGAGCGCATCGGCTCCAGCAGGCTTGAGCTGGTCTTCGCCCGACCCAAAGAGGTAGCCGGAAGCCAGGTTGATGAGCAATCGTTCGTTATTCAGATCGACCGTGATATTTTTTTCATCGATTTGCGGCTTGAGCGCCCTGATCAATCCGCGCTCCGCCTGCTTCAATTTCGCCATCTCTGCGGAGAGGTCGCCCCGTAGCCCAGAGAGCTCCTTGTCACGATCGGCTACTTGAGACTCAAGGTCGGAGTTGCGTTGCCTCAACGCCGCTAACTGCGACTCCGACTCCGCCGCCAGCCGGTCATGATCCTCGTTGTGTAGCCTCGCCGCATCCAGTTCCGCTGCAAGCCGATCTTTCTCACCCTGTGCAGCCGACAGCTGACCAGCGAAGGCCGCATTGTCACCGGCTCCAGAACGAAGTGCGGCAATTTCCCGATCCCGGTCGGCAAGTTGTCCCTCCAGATCGCTGACGCGGCTGCTGAGGGTTCCGTTTTGCCTTCGCGCCACTTCCAGTTCCTCGGCCAATCGTGACCGATCTCTTTCCAGAGCCGCTAGACGAGCGGCCATTTCCTGTGATGCATCGGGTGCCACAACTTTGGTGGTGGAGGGACACCCAGCGCCTTGGTGATACCCGTACCATTTTTTATCGATACAGACGGTCGGCTGCTTGATATAGCCGTCAGAATGCTTCAGAGAAGAACACCCTACCAGGGCGACAAGTCCCGTCATCAGTAGGACGCCTTTACCTAATCGCATGAGGACCTCCTTCGTATCGTTAGAGCAATCAGGAATGGGCCCATCGCCCTCCCACGCCGTATTGCTGGTTATACCGCCGATCTTCATTGGCGGTGCTTGAGGAGATCGCGGATCTCCGCCAACAACTTCTCCTCATTGCTCAGCGCCGGGGGAGGCGGCGGTGGGGCTGCAGGCGTTTCTTTCTTAAACCGATTCACCTGTTTGACCAACATGAAGATGACGAAGGCAACAATAATGAAGTCGAACACGCTCTGTAGAAAAACGCCGTAATTAATCGTCGGGGCCCCAGCAGCTTTGGCTGCGGCGAGAGACGCGGGGGATGTTCTGGACAAATCAATGAAGAGGCTTGAAAAATCTACCTTGCCCATCAGTAACCCAATGGGCGGCATCAGCACGTCGCTGACCAGTGACGACACGATCTTCCCGAATGCACCCCCGATAATGACACCGATCGCCATGTCGAGGACATTCCCCTTCATGGCGAACTCTTTGAACTCTTTCAACATAGTGTTCCTCCTTATAAGAACGCAGCTCCGTGCGAGGCTGCACGCAGCCTATCGTGTGCGGGTGGTGTCGAACGCATACCCCAAGGTGAGCAAGTATAAGTTATCGGTATCGCCCGTGCCGGCAGGCGGCCGATTGTTATACCGGGTGGTCACCTGGAATCCGCTCGCCAGACCGGCCAAAATCTTCATGCGAACCCCGTTATCCATCGTGAAGAAGAAATCCGACGCGTTCTGGACCGAGGGGAATATTTCGTTGTAATGGTACAGCGTGACACGGCCATCGAACAGCGGCCAATCCCATTTCATCGCGACGCGCGCGCGAAAGCTCCCCCGATCAGCAGTGATGCTATTATCCCGGTAGTCCTCGTTAAAATACGTTGGACCGGCTTCGGCGTAGAAGGTCATATCCTTAAAAACACCCTTCAGATCTCCACGCTCAAGAAACTGATACCCAGGTCCGGTGGAGATCGCCGTTCTCAGCTTGAGGTTTTGTAGGAAATCGTTTTCCACATAGGCCGACGCAAACCAGAAAAACCGCTTGGTGATAAAGAAGTCCAGCTTGATCGTTCCTCGCGCATTCCTTACCTGTAAGCTGCCGTTGTTGTCTCCATTGACGTAGCGACCCAGGAGGGTCAGCCGGAGCTGCTCACTGCGTGCCACAAGATCTCCTAGAATACTGACGTTTCGAAGATGGCTGTTTCCCACGGATTGCGAGTAGCCCGCGTTGAGGCTCCCGGTATAGATGACCGGCGCCTGAACAATCGGATTCACGTGAGTCACGGCATTGATCGGAACCGTCATCGTATCTCCGCTTGGGCCGGCCTTCACCTTCATCGTCCCCGGTTCCCCTTCCTCAACCGTTCCGTTAAGGATCGTCCCTTCTTTTAGATGAAAGGGAATGGTGTGGGAGACGGCCAACTTGCTCACTTCCGCCCACTTCAGCTTGATGATGTCTCCCGCCAAAGCGTTCTTAATCTGTAAGATGCCGCCCGACATTTCTATGACTTCGCCGTAGATGATACTGCCATCTTTCAATGTCACAACATCAAGGTTCGGCGTTGTCGCGGACGCCCCATCATCGGCACAAACCGATGTCGCCATGGCACCTAGAGCCAAGACCGCGACCAGCAGCATGAGTGGCTTCATTGATCCTCCTTCGTATTGCTAAGTAGTTAAATTAGGGTGAGTCGCTGTTGGGTTTATACCTAGTTTACCGTGACACCGCAAGAGGCTGCTGTCTGTCTGTGCGAGACCCAGCATAACGCTCTTCAATGTCCAGACAGAGGAGAACGCCATGGCGTAGCTCCATACTGGTCTAGCGACTCTAAGCAATGACGGCCATGGAGTAGCGATTCGTGGTTGAGACGGTCCGGCTTCACGATCACCAGATCGTCTCCATACAGGCCTGATACGGTTCTAGTTCTGATAACAATCGCCTTCAGGTCCATGCCGATCCGTTTCCAACTGCACATAGTATCGTGCCGCTTCGGATCGTCTGGATATCTTCAAACGCTTGTAGATTCTTTGTAAGCGATTGGCCACCACACGAGGCACAAGATTCAATTCTTGTGCAATCTCCTTGTTTGTCTTCCCGGTAGCCACCAGAGAGAGTAGCTGCCGATCATCTTTCGAACAGCTATAGGGGATCCGCTGTTGTCCAGCCAATCCTCCATCCCGCACCCATGTAATGACTTGCTGAGTCAACTGCTGATCCATGATTGCCTCCCCGGTCGCGACGACTTCAATGCTCTTCGCAACCACATTGGCGGCTGCAGTCTTTAAGAGATACCCCTGTGCCCCGGCTAGAATGGCGGCATGTAAGAGGTTCTTGTCGTCATGCGCGGTGAAGAACAGCACACCGATGTCCGGATGTGACTCTCGGATGGCTCTGCACAGGTCGATTCCACTCGCTTGCCCAACTCGCACCTCCAACACCACCACGTGTGGGCGGTGAGTCTGGATTGCGGCCAGAGCATCGGCTCGAGTCATTGCAATGCCGACAATGTCAATGTGGCTATTCTTCGAGAGAACAGTCTTGAGTCCATGGAGAGTCAAGACAGAATCATCGATGAGCAAGACACGAATTGGGTTTAGTTTCCGAGTTGAGGTGTCCATGAGATGGTTTCCATTGAGTGAACGTTCTATCGGCTCAGCAAGCCCGGTCGAGGAAGTGGCTAAGAATTTGGTGCTCATAAGCGCCTCACGTTGTTCATTGTGGTGATTTCACCGACCATGGATTTCATGATTGCGATGAGACCCACTTCGGACTCAGAAAGCCCCTGCTCCGTGGGTAAGGCTTCAGTCCAACCCAGTTCAGGAATATATTGTTCTACGCCTGTCACCGTCCCCTCTTGTGCTTCGTTTGTGTTGATGACCGTGCTCCAGAGCGACCGGAAGCTGACGTGATCGTCGGGGAGCGATCGAGATCGGACGAATTTAACACCCGGCAGAAGTTGACAAAGAAATCGACGAATGCACTGATCAGCAATTCGCGACGCGCCAATTCCTCAGTTCCTGTTACCTGTTGCCACTGACCGTTGATTCGCCGCAAGACGACCAATCGATGCGTGTTCACTCCTGCGTGAGATTCCGTGGTCAGCAGGTAGTCCTGTCCGTTGTAGTCTTCGACGAGTAGCCCTGGTGTAGTCATGCCTCTTTACCTCTCTTATCGTATTTCTAATTGCTAATCGCACTTGCAACGGATACTGCCGACTTCCTCTTGATGGCATGGCATGATTACAACCCCCGTGCCACATCTCTAAACGGGTGAAGGCCTCTACATAATCAATCGGTTGCATTGAATAGATGGATTGGCGAGACCGTCTCCGTTGTGTCGGCATGAAACAACAGAGTGTCTCATGAGACAGATGCCCTGCCGTATGAGACAGTCACAAGATAGTGAGAGGCGCTTACGCTACGAGGGTGGAGGGGAATGGGTGAGCACGGCCGTCATCAGCCGGATCCCCCAGTACAATGCTGGGAGAAAACAGGCGGTCCTTGTGCTCGGCCTAGCGAGGATCGATATCTAGCTCAACAAGGCGCCGATAGAACGTCGCCCTACTGACTCCCAGCCGTCTGGCAGCCTCCGTCCGATTGCCTTTGGCATCGGAAAGCGCCGCGAGGAATCGAGATTTCTCGTCCCGGCTCGGCAACGGAATCCACACGGAAGAACTTGGGACAACGGGGGCACTGATGATCTCCGGCGGGAGATCAATGGGAAGAACCTCTTTCGCCTTGCAGCTGATCACTGCAAATTCGATGGCACTCTTCAGTTCACGCACATTACCGGGCCATGCGTGGCTCATGAGAAGCCGAAGGGCGTCGGGATTCAGGCGCTCGATCCTCTTTCCAGTGGCGGTGCAGATTTGCCCAAGAAAGGATTGGGCAAGAAGCGGGATATCCTCGCGTCGTTCACGTAAAGGGGAAAGCTGGACTCTGGCAATACGAATTCGGTAGAGCAGATCCGCTCGGAAGGACCCACGAACGACGTCTTCACTCAAGTTATGGTGGGTGGCCGCTACGACACGCACATCGACTTTGCGAGGCTTGGCTTCTCCCAGTCGTGTGATCTCCTTCTCCTGTAACACCCGCAGAAGAGCCGTTTGGACTGGTGGCGGGATATCTCCGATTTCGTCGAGGAATAACGTGCCACCCTCTGCAGCTTCGAATAATCCTTGCTGATCATTCACCGCCCCGGTAAAGGATCCACGCTTGTGGCCGAAGAGTTGGCTCGTCAGAATCGAGTCGGTCAATCCGGCGCAATTGGCAGCGATGAACGGCTTATGCTTTCTCGCACTGGAGAAATGGATGGCTCGCGCGATCAGTTCCTTTCCAGTCCCGGTTTCTCCCTCGATCAAGACAGTCGTATCGACCTGCGCCACGTCTCGCACAAGTTGGTACGTGCGAAGCATGGTGGGACTCTTCCCCACCAGATCGTGGAACGAGGCCTGCTCGCTGAGTGCCTGACGGAGCGTGTGCAGCTCGGTGCGATCACTCAGCACCACGATCTGCCGACCCGGATGGCGTGGATCTCGATGGATCTCCAGCTCAACCCACGAGGGATGAGGTCCCTCGATATACAACGGGCCGACTATCCTGTCGGTTGAGGAGGCATCAATCACCTCTCGAATCATCGAGCGATCCTGCCGCTGGAATGGAAGCGCCTGTTCCCACACCTGACCGATCACCTGCTTAGCCACGAGTCCTAGCATCTCAAGTCCTCGATCGCTGGCGAACGTGATGCACCCCCGTTCGTCGAGAACAAGCGCCGCGAGCCTGAGGTGCTGAAGAAGCGCCAGCGCGTCGTCCTTGGTTCGTTCGCTGGCTTCCAGCTGACCCATCAGGCTAGTCTCGGCCTTGCGGTGGGACTTCGCGGTGACATCTTCAGCCAGCATCTTGTCCCTGGCCCGCTGCACGATGGCATGCATCTGCTCAAAGCCGGACCCCAGACGCTCAATGAGTAACAACTTCTTGGATCCAATCGACAGCGCGGTAGCCTCCAGTGTCATGGTGCCGCCCTGCCGATCAGGTTCCGTCCATGGGCCCGACTTCTCAGTTACGCCCGACTGACCTCCCCAGATTGGGTGAGCCCCGACAAGATAATCTCGCAAGAACGGAGAGCATTGGCCCAGGTCTAGCACCGTACCGTTCGCCGGACCGACCCACATGCGCCACCAATCAGGCGGGAGGCCTTGAAGCCGAAATTCGGCCGAATCCTCCTCGCGCTCAAACACCACCATGTCGAGAGTGGAGAGAACAGCATTGAACAGGGATTCGTTGTGCAGTGCGAGGTTGTCTGGCCAGCTTTTCATAACGAATCACTGGGGATCGGAGATGTCTGTACGATCTGGGTTGCCAGCTTCACAAATAACTCTTCGACACCCTGTCCAAGCTTGGCACTGCCAAACAGGACCGTCCAGCCTTGTTCACGCAGCTGTTCGATCGCGTGCTCATCGATCTCCCAGTCAGATCGAACATCCGCTTTATTGATGATCGCGATGAACGGAACCGTTCCGACTGTTCGCATGGCGGTCTGCCGTAGCGCGATCGCCGTGTCCAATGTGGCTTTTCTGGTGCCGTCCATGACCAGGATATAGCCTGCTGAACCGCGAAGATACGAGTCGCGGACCCGCTGAAACTCGTCTTCTCCATAGAGGTCCCACAGCACCAGCGTCACGTCCCGGTCGTCGACTTTGACACTCTTCTTCTCCACCGTCACACCGATCGTCGTGCGGTAATGATCGGAAAACACATTGCTCACAAATCGGCGCACGAGGCTGGTCTTCCCGACCGCGAATCCACCCAACATGCAGATCTTCTTCTGCATCATGGAGGAGTCGTCTCGTTTCTACGACTCGCAGCCGTGAGTGTGGCGCGTAAGATGACGATCCGCTCACCGGATTCGCCCTGTGATCCAAGCGGCTTCGAAGGCCCCAGAATGTCCGTGATCACCGTCGTGGCCCCTCCCAGCTCCCTGCCTCCAAGGGCCGAGCGAACGGCTTCCGCCCGTTCCTTGCTCAGCTGAATATTCAATGTCGCCGGACCAGTCTCGTCGGCCGATCCAAGTATTTCAAGCCTCACCCGTTGGCCTGATTGCGATACGGCTTGGTCCAAATCTCGTAACGCCATAGACACGGCACCAAGCGTGGCACGTTCCGACGGTTCCACTATCGAGGACCCCGAGCGAAAGCGAACGACAGTTTGATTGACCCGTTCGAGGAGATCAGAAATGGATGTTGTGACGAGCCCTTCGTCACGGTAGAGGGAAATTCCAGGCACCAGGGTAGCCAACCGTCTCGTCTCTCGGGCCCACTCGATGGAAGCCGCGCCAGTTGCGACAAGCGTGTCTCCCTCCACTGCCAGTTTAACGGTTTTTGGGGAGTGCAAGATCGAGTGCGCTCTGGTCTCGACGAATTGAGGGTCCAGCGAATAATAGGGGGACCAGACAGCCTTGACGCTCGATGGCTCAAGGCCAGCCTCGATCACCATCGCCGAGGGATCTTTAGCCAAGGGGTCTCGCAACCCCTCGAGGTGATACCCTCTCCACGTCGATTTCGCCATGGTGACAACGATGCCCGGCTCCGCCCCCAGCTCAGCCAGCAGATTGGACCACCGCGCGTGAATTTGGTAGGCCATTGCGCCCCACCACAAGAGCAGGAGGATACCCACCCCGCCCAGAATCCATAGCTTCAAGGCGCTTGGTCGCGGTGGTGATTCATAGTGGGCGTGCAAACAGCTCTCCAGGTAGGTCTGTGTCGTCTTAAACGGCGTCGCGTCTCCATCAAAGTGAGTCAAGGCATCGGGTTGCTGCGCATGAATATCATCCAGTGCGGCCTGGAAATCCTCCCTGAGGGTTTCAGGGGGAGTACCCCGAACGACACCGGCTAAATAGGCGTGGGACCCCTCTTCAATCCACACGGTCCATTCACCAACTTGAAAATGGTCGAGCGTCTGGTCCGGTGAAGCGCCAAACGAATCCTGCACATAGCTCTGAATCGCCGTCAGCATGCCGGACAAGACCTGTTGATCCTGGACCACAGCCCCCTCAGCTGCCACATGATGCAGGAGAAGGCCTGTCTCCCGATGGATGAGAAACACTTGTTCCACGCGATAGCGGAGCGTATGGAGAAGCACGACCTCTGCGAACGATCGCCCTGTCCGCCAGGCTTCCAATCGCCAGCGAAGGCCTCGGATGGACAGACTGTCGTCCAGGGAATGGTTGAAGGACTGCGTCATGCTTTGCAAGGCACGAACGATGGCTTGTCGGATGGCCGGGCCCATGATCGGAGCGATCGCATCGACAATCGCCCGTGGCGACTTCCGTATGGTCGCGACAAAACCGTTTTCCACATAGGGGGTGAGGACATTCGAGAGGTCCTGGTCGGTTTCGCCGCGCATGGCGAAGGCCTCGGGGAGCACGCGACTGATCTCGCGAGGCTGAACCGCCCGATTATCGAGCCGTTCACGGATTTCGTCGAGTTGCGTCTGCTCCGGAGAGAGTAAAAGCGTGCGAAGCTGGGTCCAGTCTTCGTCTACGGACGTACGTCGTTCAGAAGATCGAGAATCGCGAGAAGGCCCGTGTGGATCTGTAGGCATGGAGTCACACCCTGGTCATGGACTCGATCGATCACGAAGAGGCTGCCGCGCGGCATGCGGTTGCCAGACTCAGCCTCGACCGGAGACCGCCTCTTCGCTGGATAGTCGTTGAGAGGCCTCCAGCAAAATGGCTGCGAGCGTAGCACGATCCGTCTTTTCAGCTCGGAGATCATGGACGGCCTGGTTGAGTGCCGACGTCGCTTCGGCATGTCGAGCACGAACGTCGGTCGCCAGCTCGCTCGTCCGTTCTGTCAGCTGCTGCAGAACATGGGACTGGGCTTGACGTGCTTCCTTTTCAAGTTGACGCGCGGTTTCTTCAAGGGTGGCAGCCAATTGGGTGAGGTCCTGTGTCAGGTTCGTGACGGATTCCCCTCGGACTTCCTGCTCCTTGGTCAACCGGCTCGTGAGCGCATCAACTTCTTTCTTGATATAGAGCTCAAGGCCCTCAAACCGTCGCTTGAGATCGTTGCGGAGATCCGTGGCTTCACGGATCAAATGTTGTTCGAGTTGTGCAAACCGGCGGTCATGCTCTTGGGCTTGTGCGCCGAAAAGAATGTCCCGAATCTTGTCGAGATTCCCGCTTGCGGATCGATCATCAGGCGGTGGTAGCCCACCGACTCGGTCAGGGTCTGTCGTTGGGTCTTCACGAGCAATTAGGGGCTGATCTGCGGAACGTGATGTAGTCATCGCCTCACCTCCTGTCGGGATCACGAGGTAACAAGCCCGGTAACGACATACTCCTCATCGCCCTCAATCGACCGCCGTTCGATTCGACGGCGGCACATAGTTCGCTTCCCTCTTCGTTCATCACAATCGCGAACAACAGAGAGGTCATCCTAGCACTGGGAAGCGCCATCAACAAGACTGAAAGTGTCGTGCCTGTAGAACGCCCGAGAAACGGAGTGCCGTTGTGGAAACCGGAGGGTTTTAGTTGTTCACCACATGGACGGTAAGACTTGCGGAGGGTAGCGCAATCTCACGTTCTTGAAATCGTTGAAGAATCAATTTATTCAACTCGCTCTGTGTCGAGCTGTAGTCCGCCACGGCCGTCCAAGGCTCGGCGGCAATTGCCACGGTCAGTGACGACTCCCCGAGAGATGATACTCCCACTGAAGGAACCGGGTCTTTCAGAACCGATGGATGCCGATTGAGGACATCCCGAACTTGAGCCAGGGCCTCATCGAGATTCGCGTTCGGTGATACGGGAACGGTCAAATGCATCTGACGGATGGTTCCAAAGTTGTGCAGAATCTCTCCGACGATTTTTCGATTGGGAATGAGGACGCGAGATCGGTCCGCGTGCATCAGCGTCGTGGTGAAGATGTCGATGACCACGACATCCCCGTGAACTCCGAGCAGCGAGATATGTTCGCCGACCTTATAGGGTTTGCTGAAGATAATCGACAGTCCGGCCATCACGTTGCTCAAGACACCCTGCAAGGCCAACCCAACACCGACACCGGCGACTCCGACACCGGCGAGCAGCGGAGCGATGGGCACACCCAGTGTTTGAAGCGCGATCATCGCCGTAAACAGCATGCCGACGATTTTCACGATACGCACCAGGAGCAGGCGCACTGGTGGCTCAAGGGTCTGTTTTTCGAGCGCCTGTTGGGTAAAATTGGCGGCCCCACGAGAGGCCATCATTCCACCGATGAGGATGCCGAGCGCGACCGCCGCCTGCAACCCGTACTGCACGGCATATTGAGTGAGCGTATCCAGAATATTCATAGAGATATTTCCTTATCGACCGAACAATCCTTTGAGCAGCTCTTTCCCCTCTTTCTGGAGATCCTCGGGCTTTGTCGTCCCTTTGAGCAGCCCACCGACGGCTTCTTCGACCTTCTTCTTGACCTGCTCCTGCACTTTCCCGCTGAGACCCTTGACATCAACTCCATACGAGGGAGCTTGAGCCGTTCCAGTAATCGTGAGTGGGAGACTCAATCGACCATCTTTCAATGCCATTTTGACGACGGGTGACGCCGCCGCAATCTTTTGGCTCACCTCTTGGGAGAGGTTGAGATTCACGGCAAGATTTAGTCCCTGATCAAACCCGATCGTGCCGCCGCCGGTCGCCTGAAAATCATGGCTATCCATCAAGAGCCGCTGCACATTGATCACCCCTTGCTTAATGGCGAGATCCGTCTCGATCGTCGAAAAGGCCGTGGCCTTCGCATCGCCGAGGGAAATACCGGCCACATTGAGGGCTGAGACCACTTCCTGGAGAAGATTCACCCCTTCGATCTTTCCATCTTTCACGGCCATGTGGCCGGTTCCCTCTAAGGCCTTGGTCAGATCCGGCATCGAGAACCCACGCCCTTGCACCGACAGGTCCATACCGGCCGTCCCACTGATCGAGATCGGCGTCTCGGCGATGGCATTGAGCGCCGGACCGAGTTGCAATCCTTGAATCGCCACAGCCCCCTTGAATGGAGGCATGTCTGATCCGGCGATCAGTTTGCCTTGCCCCTTCACCTCACCGTCAAACAGGCGGAACGACAGGGATTTCAGCTTGGCCTCTTGCCCCATCACTTCCGCCACAATCTGGAGATTCTTGATCTCAACCGGTGTTTTCAGGGGAAGCGCAATCGGTAAGTTCGCGGTATTGATCACTGGTGAGCTGATATTGACTATGGCATCATTCCCCGCAGCCTTTCCTGTAATGACAAAGTCCGTCTTTCCCAGGCTTAGCTGGAAATTGATCGCATCAATGTCCATCGTCTCTCGCAGTGGACCAAAGGTGCCGTCGAGCTTTACCGGAAGATTGAACGGCTGCACCAGCGACCCGAAATGCACACTCGGCGTTTGCCCAAGCCGCACTGATTGCAGGAGTACCTCCAAATCTTGTAGTACATATTCCGTCGGCTTGCCGGCAGATAGGTCACGATAGGTCAATTCCCCACCCTCGATCGACACACGGTCCACGGCCAACAGCGCCAGAATCTTGAGCGGCCCCTCCGTTGAAGGAATCGGGGCGCGCGAAGGTTTCTCCGGCACCGACACACCTTTGCGGCCGATGGTGGAAACATTCAGCACACCCTTCTGGTTCTTGATCACCGTAATGACAGGTTGGCGAAGCGTGATTTCCTCCACTTCGACTTTGCTGCTCAGCAACGGCATCAACTTCACACCCACTTCCAACGACGATAGAGAAGCAACGGGACCGGTCCCAAAGGCCGGATCGTCTAGCACTGAGAAACCCGCCACCCGCGCGCCGATCCTCGGCCAGATCGTCAAGCGAATATCTTGTAGTTGAACCTTGCGATTGAGCGCGTCTTCGATCAGCGGCTTGTACTGGTCTTGATATTTATTGAGGTCAATCAGGAAAGGCAGTGCGAGCACCACGCCGACGAGGAGAGCCACTAAGACGAGCAAGCCCATCGCGATTTTCATCGGTGATCGCCTCCAGGTGAAGCGTAAGTATAGAAACTGATGTGATGTGAGTCAAACGAGCAGCGTTTCAGAACACTATTGTGACCATCCAAGGCATCACACTTCTCTACCGTTCATCGTGACTAATACCACGGCTAAGAAAGCTGGAATACTCTCAACACCGTGGTTCCTTGTGCGTTCCCCTCCCGAACGCACAAACAGCTGACGGGCTTGCACGGATGCAAGCCCGTCAATTCACTCTTTTGTCATACCAACGTCACCACATCTTAGCGTTTCTTCCGGTTGGCCAGGTGACCTGATCGCACTTGGCAGGCCAGGACGTCACAGATCACCCTCGTGGCCATGAGGCTGGTAATTTCGGCTGCGTCGTAGGGCGGTGAACACTCGACGATTTCCATCCCGGCCAGCGGTTTCGTGTCCGCGATGATTTGGAGAAACTTCAGCACTTCACGCGGGAGAAAGCCGCCTGGCTCGGGCCAGCCGGTGCCCGGTACAAAGGCCGCATCCAAGCAATCCACATCGAAGCTTAGCCACACCGCATCCACACCATCAAACGCCACGTCGAGGGCCTGTTTCGCGGCATTCTCGATGCCCATTTCAACGCAGTCAGTGACAGTCATGATGCTCGTCTGACGCTCCCGCCCTGACTTCACGCCGGGTCTGGGAGCTTGCCAGCCACCGATGCCGATCTGCACAAGATTCTTCGCAGGAACGTTGGGAATGTTCGTCGCATGAAACCAGGGCGTGGTATGCATGCGTTCATCGAGATCGGTCTCCTGTGTGTCGACATGCCGATCGAAGTGAAGGATCCCGAGCTTCTTGCCGTTCATATTCTGAGCCACGCCCCGCACGGTGGCAAAGCCAAGCGAATGGTCCCC
>Ga0105164_10000642_pt1 | contig 23721 bp, 22 predicted proteins | sample VDWuncwatermetaG_FD_89674 | JGI IMG/M metagenome (GOLD analysis project Ga0105164, IMG submission 89674) | Wastewater microbial communities from Netherlands to study Microbial Dark Matter (Phase II) - VDW unchlorinated drinking water | ecosystem: Environmental > Aquatic > Freshwater > Drinking...
CAGGCAGAGCTCGCTCTGCCAAATTAAGTCGACGCCAATATTCAAAGACACGGAACGTGCCGTGCACGTTGCTCTCCCAGACGAGCGGCAGGTCGGCAAAACTCTGCTCGACGCGCGAGTATTCACCGAGGTGGAAAATAATTTTCGGATTTTCGACGCCGAGGAGCTGTTCAACGTCTTTCGTATGCCCTTCGACGTACTCGGCGCCAGCGATGTGATTGTCTTTTGAGCCGATGAAGTAATTGTCGAGCGAGACCACGCGATATTTCGGAAGCGCCAATTCGATCAGGTGCGAGCCGATCAGCCCCGCCCCGCCTGTCACGAGAATCGTCTCCTTTTTTTCGTCCATAGATTAACTTTAGTCTACAGCTATCGTATCCGCAAACATTGCTGAACGACATTCTCACATTCTGCAGAATGTGAGAATGTCGTTGCCGGGCTTAATTTCCGCCGTGGCCGTTGAGGACTTTCTCGAGGAATTCGTGAGGGACTTCGCCGTCGCCGCGCGCCGCTTTGGTCTGCGGGACACCCCCCCGCGCTGGCGCTTGCGGATGCACATTGTGCTGTTGCGGCTGGGGATTTTGCACTGTGCGGGCCGCCTGGCGCGCGCGCAGGACATCGGCCGGCGAACGCACCGGCTGTGTCGGCGTCGCTCCTGTCCGATCGAAATGCGGAACCTCGGTGCGCGCCGACTGGATAGCGGCGCGCAGAGCATTCCGGGGATCGGGAGCGGGTGCGGCGGGCGGCCGCTGGATATCGCGGCGCGGAAAATCAGTGCGAGGGAAATCCCGCCGCGGCGGCTGTTGGTTTGAACGGTAATCATCACGGTGCTGTTCGCCTCGGTTCATGTGTTGTTCATACGGTGTCACCGGCGCCGACGGCCGCGCAAAACGGTCATTCCGCGGCCGCCGATCGTCGCTTGGCCTTCTGTCCGCGGGCTTCTTAGGGGGCGGCGCGAAGTCGAGCTGTTTTTTGTTGACCGCCGCCTCGACCTCCGCGCGCACCCGGCCGTAGAGCGCGCGGGAGCGCTTGACGACGTCGTCGCGGTACGAGATGCGGGGCGTCTCGATGGGCGGGATCGTCTCGGCGGAAAAGGGCGCCGAGCCCACGCCGTCTATCATGAGCGTCAAGTAGATCTGCCCGAGGCCGAGACCAACGAGGTCTTCAGCCTCGAAGGTGGGCTCGAAGATCGTCGTCAAAACCTCCGCATCGAAGGGGCCGACACGAAAACACACGATCGTGCCGACGTTGCCGAAGACGGCGTCGCGCACCTCTTCTTCCATCTGTTCGATGTACTGGTTGGCGAGCGTGAGCGCGAGCTTGTATTTGCGCGATTCGGAGAGAATGTCGGCGAAGGCCTCGTTCATCATGGATTGGAACTCGTCCACATAGAAATAACAGCGCGGCAGGCGCGCCAGCACCGATGCCGGCTCGTCGGCCCTGCTCATCGCCGCCAGATAAATTTTCACGGTGAGCATGGAGCCCAGCAGTGATGCATTGGTCTCCCCCATCCGGCCCTTGGAGAGATTGACGATGAATATCTTTTTCTCGTCCATGATCGTGCGCAGGTTGAACGACGAAACGGGCTGGCCGACGATGTTGCGGATGAGCGGATTGGCGGTGAACTGGCCGATCTTGTTCTGGATCGCCGGCGTCGCTTCGCGCGTGTAGGTGTCGGTGAACTGCGCGAACTCTTCCGTCCAAAAGGACCTGACGATCGGATCGCTGATCTTCTCGACGACCGCCGCGCGGAAGGTTTTGTTGATGAGCATTCTGTTCACATCGAGCAACGTGGAGCCGGGGTATTCCAAGAGCGCGAGCAGGGTGTTCTGCAGAATGTATTCCATACGCGCGCTCCACGCGTCTTCCCAGATGCGCTTCAAGGCGCCCATCAGGCCCGAGACGACGAGGTGCCGCTTGTCGTAGCCGACGTCTTCCATCACGTTGAAGCCGATGGGATGGTCGGTGTCGAACGGTGCGAAGTAGACGACGTCGTTGATGCGCTCGTAGGGAACGAAGTCGAGCAATTTTTCCGCCGTCGAGCCGTGCGGGTCAATGAAGCAGATGCCCTCGCCGTTCTGGATGTCCTGGATGGCCATATTTTCAAGCATCGTTGATTTACCCATGCCTGTTTTGCCGATGACGTAGACGTGCTTGCCGCGGTCGGCCGCGCGGATGCCGAACATCTCGCGTTTGCCGCGCGTGTGCGTGGCGGCAAAATACGTAATGCGCCGCTCGTCGTCTGCTTTATCGGGAGGCATGACTGCATTATAGCAAGGCGGGCCGCGCAAGCGGGCGGCCCGAGTTCTGAAGTGTCATTGTTCGGCCTTCTTGAGGCGTGCTTGCCGCAGCGCTCGTTTGAAGGCGTCTTCGAGGGCGGCATCGGATTCCTTCGACAAACCTTTCCGTCGGCGTCCGCGGATGTTCCTCAAGGCCGATTCATAGAGTTTAATAAGCTGGCATAAAGGATCTGGCATGGCGTTTCTCCTCTCTTCGACAAACCTGCCATGTTTCTCCCGTGCATGCAACTACTCCGCCGGGGCGTACGAGGCCTGCACGAATTGCAGGAGTCTTTTGACATCCGTTTGCACATCTGTGGAACCAAGAACGACGACGGCGATGTCGCGGGTCTGGCCGCCTATCCGCACGGCGAAGACGCCCGCGTAGGTCTCGCCCGCCTCGTTGGTCTCCCCTATCTTGCCGCCAAGGAGTTCGGCTGACGCGCCCGCCTGCCCGGGCAGGTCCTTGATGATGTTGAAATTCTTGATGTCCCGGAAGACAGGCGCGCCGTAGGCGCTGTCGGAGAGGCCGCCGGTGGTGATGTCGAAAACGAAACGGCGATTGTCCTTGATGTAGCGCAAAAGCGTGAAGAGATCCTCGGGAGTGGAGAAATCGCTCTCGGCGCCCGACGGGTCGCTGAACACGGTGTTCTTGAGGCCGATCGCTTTGGCCTTCTCGTTCATGCCCCCGATGAATTGATCGCGGCCCCGCTCCGCCGCGAGCGTTTCGGCGGCTTCGTTGGACGATTCCTGCAGGAGCAGGAAGAGGAGGTCGTAGGCGCGGACGCTCTGCCCCGCCTTGAGGCGCGGCAGAGAGGTATACACGACCGCCTCCTTCGGCACCGCGATCGTCGCGTCGAGGTTGATGTACTCGGTCGCGACGAGCGCCGTCACGAGCTTCGTGATGGACGCGATCGGCGCCTGCACGCCGGCGCCCTTGCTGGAGAGAACGGTGCCGCTTCCCACGTCGGCGACGAGGTATTCTTCGGCGCTGATGCGCGGCGCTTTGAGCTGATAGTTGAACGGATCGCTCGGCGGCCGTTCGTTGTAGACGACGACGGGCATGCCGATCGCCGCGAGAGCATAGACCTTGCGCGCATCGTCGGTGGAGAGCCGGATGCACCCGCCCGAATAGGCGGAGGAGACCGGCGTGCCGTCGGGGTACGTCGGCCAGCCGTGGATGAAAAAGTTGCCTTGGAAATCCAGACTGTAGGGCATCGCAACCTCGCCGAACGTGGAAAAATGTGTTTTTTCTTTCGTCTCTATTTTGTAAAGCCCGGCGGGCGTCTCCCACCACGAGCCGGGCCTGCCCTTGGCAAGTATCGGCACGTCCAATGCCGGCTTTCCGTTCACATACACGCCGAGATGCATCGTCGAGAGATCGGCATCGATGAACGACACTTTCTGCGCGGAGAGCGTCTCTTTGACGCGTCCGTAATAGTCCGGCTCGGAGAGCGCCGGCAGAGCGCCGTAGACGATGGGCGCGGATGAGGATGCGGCGGAAGCGGACGGAATTGAGATGGAGTAGACGACGGGCGGCCTCGCGTACGCGTAGAGGGCGCCGGCGATCGAGGCGCAGGCGATCAGCAGGAGGGCGATGGTGGTCGTCGGAAGGAACCGGCGCTCCCTCCGGCCGGAGAGACGCGGGGCATCGGATGCAGGTGCGGCGAGGGACGCCCCGGCCGGCGCAAGCGCCGGCCGGGGCATTCCGCCGGCTCCGCGCTCCCCGAGAGCCGGAGTGAGCGCTTCTTCTCTCCACCCTTCGAGGACGAGCCGGTTGAAAATAATATCGTCCGGCATCCCCATCGCCCGCAAACGGCGTATCAGCGGATGCGGATCATCGGTTCTCGGTGTTGATGCCGTCATCGAACGATGATCGCGGTGTGCCTGTTTTCTTGCCAAGGCGTCGCCGCACGACGATGCCAAGCGCGATCACGCACAAACCCGCGATAAAAAAGAGCGCGTGGTTCCAGCTCGAAGGAAAGCCGAGAAAAGGCAGTATGGCAACGACCGCGCCGGCAAGAATTATCAATGCATCGAGAGACATACAGCAAATAATACCACGCCGCCGGCCCTACTGCCCCTCGCCAACGGTGATTGATCCACTGGCTGACAGTTTAAATCTCGCCAACACTCCGTAGCCTAACCACCCTGGACCGACCCCTCCAACGTATGGTTTTGTCGGGATACCGATTGGCGTAATTGAGTAATTTCCCGCTGGGGCGCCAGTAGGCATTGTGAAACTTTTTGTTCCGTTAGGGCCGCCTTCGATATCTACTTGCAATAGAGGCTTACTGAAATCATCACTCTGAATTGATAGCAATTTAGGTGGCGTTGGGCCCTCAGCTGTTTCAGAAAGATTTGCATATTCAACTGTTATCGTTCGCCCTGATACGTTCGTGATAGCGACGCTTGTTTTGAGCGAGGATTGCGCTGCGCTTGTTGATGTAATCGCATTCGTTGGTTGCTGAACGGCCTGTTGCGGTAGGGGCTGCATCCGCTGGTGAGGGACGAGGCCGAAGATCGCGAGGCCGGCGACAATGAAAGCGACTATTGAGCTGATGATGGCGGACATAGGGTGATGTCAGCTGATTATAACAACGAATTCACCGCGCACGGCTTTTCTCTTTTTTAGGTCTTCGGCCACATCGAGCGGCGCGCCGACCAAAAATTCTTCATGCAGTTTCGTCAGTTCGCGGCCGATGCGGACTTCGCGGATATTGTGCGCGGCGAGCTCGGCGAGGAGTTTCAAAATGCGATGCGGAGATTCGTAGAGGACGACCGGAATTTCTGACGCGGCAATGTTGGCGAGCGCGCTGTGGCGGCCCTTCTTATGCGGCAGAAATCCCATAAAAAGAAATCGCTCATCCGCGAGACCCGCGATCGAGAGCGCGGCGGTCAAGGCCGACGGGCCGGGAAGCGCTTCGATCTGTATTCCACCATTCGCGCGAATTAGAGACACGAGGCGCGCGCCGGGGTCGGAGATGCCGGGCGTCCCGGCGTCGCAAACGAGCGCGACGTGCTCGCCCCTCTCCAGCCGCGCCGCGATCTCTTTGCCCTTGCGCGCTTCGGTCGCCGCGTCGAGCCGCTGTACGCTCGTGCGCAGTCCGTAGTGCGCGAGCAATTTCGCAACGACGCGCGTATCTTCGGCATAGATGACATCGGCCTCTTTCAGCGTCCAGAGGCCGCGGAACGTCATGTCGCCGAGGTTGCCGATCGGCGTCGCGACGATCGACAGCTTCCCTCTTTTTTCTTGCGATGCCGGTTCAGTCACGTCATCCATACTTATACTAATGTTCTCAAGAACTTGAGTATAACGATCCCGCGATCCGTGAGCCTGTGACGAACGGCAGCGCCTTCGTTGCGCTTCATGACGATACCTGCGATCGCAAGGCGCCGTATGTGTTCAGAAGCGGTCTTTGGGTTGATGGTAAGCTCCGATGCCACATCTTCAACGGAGAGCTCGGGTTTTCTGTGCAAAAGCTGCATTATCTGAATTCTTCTATGGTTCGAGAATCCTCGCACCAGCCTCTCCAGTGATTTATAGTTCATATCTTATACTAATGTTCTCAAGGACATGAGTATAACATCAATCGGCGATTTGTTCCGCAACTTTGTAGATATCGCCCGCGCCCATGGTGATGAGCAAGCTGGTAGCTGGTAGCTGGTAGCTGGTAGCGAGGTACTCATACGCGTCGTGCAGAGAGGGAAATGCCTGGGCGGGCGTGCCGAGCGCGGCAATTTTTTTGGCGAGGACATCGCTCGAGACGCCGGGGATCGGCGCTTCGCGGGCGGCGTAGATCGGCGCGAGGACGATCTCGTCGGCCGTCGCGAGCGAGTCGGCGAAATCATCCATGAAGTCGCGCGTGCGCGAGAAGAGGTGTGGGTGGAAGGCGACGATGATCTTCTTGCCGGGAAATTTCTGACGCGCCGCTTCGATGGTTTTGCGGATCGCGGTCGGATGATGGGCGTAGTCATCGTAGACTAAGGCGCCGCTTGGTGTCTCGCCCTTGTATTCGAATCGCCGCCAGGAGCCTCGGAAATGCGCGAGCGCGTCGTCTATCGCGCCATCCTTGATATCGGGGAACGCGGCGCGCGCCGCCGCTTTGGCGGCGCGCGCATTGGCTCGATTGAACTCACCGATCAATCCGAGTTCCGGAACCGTTTCCGCGGTGTAATCAACGACGCGCGTGGGAACATGTTTGAGAACTGGCTTGATCGCCGGATCAGCCGGATCCGTGATGATCGCGCCGTGTGCGGGAACTTTTTCCACCGCTTTCCGGAAGGTCTCTTGGAGCGCGGCGAGATCGGGAAAATAATCCGTGTGGTCGAGCTCAATGTTGGTGATGACCAAAATTTCGGGCGAAAGTTTCAATACGTGGTCGCGATACTCGCACGCTTCGACGACGAGCAGATCCGGTGAACCGGCCAAAAAATTTGAGCCGAAATTTCTCACGATAGATCCCACTATTGCCGTCGGTTGTTTGCCGGATCGCTCCAGGATCTTCGCCAGCATCCCCGTCGTCGTCGTTTTGCCGTGCGTGCCGGCGACCGCGATCGTCCGCGCCCGCTTTGAGATCTCGCCAAGCGCTTCGAAATACGACATTGCCGGGATTCCCATCCCGCGCGCGCGGGCGCGCTCGACGTTGTCTTCCGGCACGGCATCGCTGTAGATCAAAAGTTCACAATCGGCCGGAATACTGCACCGGTCATGCCCGATGCAAACCGCGATCTTCTTTGTCGCAAGCAAAGCGGTCGCCGGCGATTCCTCCCTGTCCGACCCGCTCACCTGCCTGCCTCGATGCGCGAGCAATTGCGCCAACGCCGACATGCCCATCCCTCCAATTCCGATAAAATAAATTTTTTTGTAATGCATAAATATGTCACTATGTCTGGCGCCGACCCGCCCCGTAGCAATGCGAAGCATGTGGTATCGGGGTGCCGACCATGCATAGACGATCCGGTATATGCATAAAACCAGTATACTCTTATCCCCACCAGACATCGCTTTTTTCTGCGCGCCGCGTAGAATGCAGGCACCACTATGAGCATCGGCGTGCTTGCCGTCCTTGCCCTCGTACTCGGAGCGGAATTTTTGAACGGATGGACCGATGCGCCGAACGCGACCGCGGCGGCGGTCGCGACCGGCCTCCTTTCGCGCCGGTCGGCGCTTTGGCTCGCTGTCATTCTCAACGCCGCCGGCACACTTTCGGCGCTCGTTTTTGGTGCCGCGGTCGCGCACACGATCGGCAAAGGGATCGTCGCATCCGATTCAGTGACACTCTACTCGATCGGCGCCGCAATGATCGCTGTCATTCTCTGGGGCCTCATCGCCGCATACACCGGACTTCCCGTATCGAAGTCCCACGCGCTCTTTGCCGGCCTCGCGGGAGCCGCATTCCAATCAGGCGGAGTGCACGCGCTCATCGCGAGTGGCTGGATCACGGTAGGCAAAGGCGTGTTTATATCAACGGCGGCGGTCTTTGTTCTCAGCTGGGCTGTGAGCGGGCTCATCCTCTACTCAAATCCGCACTGGATGACAGAAAAAATGTGGCGGCGGTGCCAAGCTATCACCGTCATGCTCGTCGCCTTCGGCCACGGCTGGAACGACGGCCTCAAGTTCGTCGGCGTCTTCGCGCTCGTTTTGCTCCTCGGCGGCGTGACGAGCGTATTCAGCGTCCCCGCGTGGATCGTGATGCTCTGCGCGTTCGTCATGGGCCTCGGTACGATGTTCGGCGGCTGGCGCATCGTCACGAGGATCGCCAAAGAAATGGTCAATGATGTCTATCACTCTTCGCAGGGCGTGATCGCCGAACTCATAGCCGCGCTCTCGATCGGCGCCACTGCTTTTTTCGGCATTCCGATGTCGACGACGCATACCGTCGTGTCGAGTGTCGCGGGCGCGAAGGCATCGCAGGGGGTCAGATCGATCAATTGGAAGATCGTCCGCCTCATCGTGCAGGGATAGATCGCTACGATCGTCGTGTGCGGCATTACCGCTTACGTACTATCATTTATTTTCGGGCTTCTGCTGTCGTGATATACATCATCCACGCGTGGATGGTTTTGGCGTGGTTGTGCCAGTGCTTCTGGAAATGGTCGAAGGTGAGTAGATAGTCGTCGCCTTGCTTGGGATCGGCGAGAATGAGCGACGCCTGCTTTCGGTCAACGCCCTTGACGACGCCGAAATGTCCGACGCCTGATTTACAGTTGAAATAGTTGACGACGACGGGATGGCCGCACTTCAGCGCGCCGAGTATGTCTTCGAGCGATGCGTTTTCCTTCGCTTGTACCTTGACGCCGAGCTGTTGCGCCGCTTCAACCAATTTTCCATGATCGGTGCCCCGGCGCGGCGACGTCTCGCAGAGCATTTCTATTTTTTCAGATTCGTAGGGGATGTTGTAGAAATCGAGGAGCATTTCGAGGCACGTGGGGCCGCAATTGTACGTGGTGGTTTGGCTTTTATGTTTTATCGCGTGTCTCATAGTTCATTGATCAGACGTACGAATTGGTCATTCCTATCATATTCATTTTTGAACATGCCAAAAGAGGCGAATGCTGGGCTGAAGAGAACGGTATCGCCGGGCGCCGAGGCGGCAAGCGCGGCTGCAACTGCGTCCCTCAAATTGTTGAACATCGGTGCGCCGGGCAATTCTCTTTTGATCCGATCAGTCCCGGTTCCCGCGAGCAGGAACACGAGCTTGCAGTTCGCCTTGACCTCCGCAACGAGCGCGCTCATATCGAGTCCTTTATCCGACCCGCCCGCGATCAAAAGGGGTTTCGTAAACCCCTTTTGGGTAAGGGCATGGAGAGCGGCGATCGTCGCTTCCGGCGTGGTCGCGTTGTTGTCATTGTAGATCTTGACGCCCCGGATTTCGCGCACGAATTGGAGGCGGCCCTCGACCGGCTCGAACGACTCGATGCCGTTTTTTATTTCCCGCTCCGGCAAGCTGAGCGCGCGAAGTGCGGCGGCGGCAAATGCGGCATTCTCGCGGTTGTGCTCGCCGATAATGTTGAGTTTCCAACTATTGGGAATCGGCGGCGGGGCTTGCGGCGGGACCTTCGGTCGCGCCGCCTTGACCCTTTCCAAAACGCTCCCTCCAACCAGCAAGGCGGCGCCTTGCTGGTTTTTCCCCGACGCTCCGGTCGGGGTCCCGACCCTCGGGCGTCGGGACTGATAGCGGAAAATATTCGCCTTGTCGTCAAAATAGGCATCCATACTCGGATAATAATTCTGATGATCCGGCATGAGGTTCGTAAAGACAGCGATGTGCGGGCTGATCTTGAGATCGCCGAATCCCTGCAGCTGCCATGAATCGAGTTCAAGGACGGCGATCGTCCCGGCTGCCACATCCCTCAACTGCGCGAGCGTCGAAACCCCACGAACGTTGCCCCCCACCACGACATTTGCGCGCCTGTCCGCCGGAGCTTGAGCGGCCGCGGAAATTAGAGAATGAGCGATCATCTGCGTGATCGTGGATTTCCCGCGCGTGCCGGTGATGCCGACGATTGCGGCGCCTGCTTCGGCGGCATATTTCGCAAAAAGCGCGGTCGACATGAAGACCGGGACGCCCGCCTTTTTTGCCGCGGTGATCTCGGCCGAATCGAGCGGGACTCCGGCGGCTTTGATGACCATGTCGGCGTTCGTGAAATCTTCTCTATTGTTCGTGCCGAGATGAAACGTGATGTTCGGATACCGCTCCAGACGCGCGACGGACTGTGCAAGCTCTTTCTCATTCTTGCGATCCACTGCGACGACATCGGCTCCGCACTTCGCTAAAAATTCCGCGTCCCCCACCCCGCGGCCGAGCAGGCCGAGGCCGAGCAATGTGATCTTTTTGCCCTTGAATGGCGCGCAATACCCTTGCACAGACGCACTATAGCACTTGCGCTTCTTGGCTCCCATTTTCTAATTACTTATCCACTGTTTATCCACTTTGCGCCTGTCGTGGCCCGGAATACAATCACATTCCCGATCGCATGCTCCGATGTCTTGTCGGAGGCCCGCAGTCAGAAAAAACGGGTTGGAAGTAGGGTGCGCCCGGCCGCAATGGCCTCAGGCAATTCCCTCACTGTGCCGCAACGGTAATACTCTGGAAACTGGGTGCTTGATTCTGGAGGCTGGACGTCCAAAAAAATCCAGCTTCGCGTCTCCAGCCTCTAGCTTCCAGGGTGAGTCCGGTCTTCTTGCGATTTCCGCCACGTTGGCGGGCCCGAGCAGGAGCGCATCGCTGATGCAGACCAGAACTCCGCTTGGGCGGAGTTTTGCGTTTGTGCGATGCGCTATATGTCAGAAGACGATATCGATGTTATAGATCAAGAATCCCTCGCCGATGCGGAATGGAGCATCGAGGATGCACCGACGCCGGAAGACGAGATGCGCGGAGCGGCCGCAGATGCTATCGAGCCGGAAGATCGCGACATCCAGACCGACGGTATCGACCCAGCGATTGCGAGCGTCGTCGAGCGGGGCAATGGCAGTATCAGCGATTGGGAAGTGTACAAAAAAGGAGAGGACGGCTATACGTTCGATGGCGAGAACATACGAGATGGCGGCGGCGAAATCTGGACGAATCCCGATAGCGCAATGCACGAACAGATCATCGCGGCATTTAAAGAGGGTGAAACGACGGTCCCTTTGCCCGATCACACGGAAAAACGGGACGAAGGAGATTGTATCCGCATCGAACTGTACGTTACCCAGCTCCATCTCAGCGAAAACCGCATCAGCTGGTCGATCGTAAAAAACGAAACGATCATTTGGAAAGAAAAGGAGGAAGGGGAAGAGAATGATCCTGCGCGGCACGAAGCGCCGGACGCTGGCGCATACGCTTCGGAGTGGAGCGAGACATTCCCCGCGTATCTATACGAAGATCGAGAACCGGCGCTCTTCGACGCCGCCGAGGCCGCCGCATACGCCGGGGAAACCAGCGCCGAGGAAATCGCGGAGCCGATAGCGGCCGGAAGCGCGCTGGGAGAAATATATGGTGCCGGAATGCCGCGCGAAGTTGAAGAAAACGCACTGCGTACAGAAATAGAGATCGCTCCCGTCAAAATAGCGGACGCTGTAATGCACGCGCCCGGTACGCTCGGAATTCCCGACACAACAGTGCGCGAGGAAAAGCCCGAGGCCGTCGCGCAGACCGCACCGTCAGTGGACGATCGAGAAGCCGTGAGCGCGCGCTCTGCAGAAAGTATCGCTCAGGCCGCGCATCAGACGTCGGAACATGCCTTTGCAGACAGCGCGCCTGCTCTTGAGCACTTGATCGAACGCATTCTTCAAGGCGATCCGCTTGCCGCTGACAGTGCGGACATTCCGGCCGCCGAAGGAGCGACACCTCCGAATGAGATAGGGCGCGATCGGTCTGAAGCCTTGGTCGACCTCGCCAAAACGGTGGCGAATCGTCCCGATGCAGGCGAACGCTCCGGCGCGCGAGCCGAGGCACCCGTCGAGCCGGTCATCCAGCGCGATATGCCCCAGCAGTCAATGCAAGAATCCTACAATGCGGTCATCCGGGAAATGGGCTCGCGGACGGGAACGCGAGCGGAACTTGACGCGATCCCCCGCCCCGCCCCGCCGCCGGATTCGCCGCGCGAGGCGCCCGCCGCACCTGTGGCGCACGCGCCACAGCTTCGAGAAGCGCTGCCGATACCGGACGCCGCTGCGCCTGTTCCCATAGCGGCCGACATGCGCGAGCAAGCCGCGTTGCCTGCACACACCGAATACGTCGCTCATACGCAACAGCCGCTCGAGACCGCACTGCGCGCAGGGTCGAGAGATGAGCGGGCTGCCAAAGAATTCCACAGAACAGAACATCTGGAGCGTTCGCGCGCGCTGAAATCCGAAGCGATCTTGCGCTCGCTCGGCCTTTCTCCTGCTCCGCGCGAGAGCGCCGAAGCGCTGCTGCGCCCGGAGGGAGTGCTGGGAGCGCCGGGGCAATCCGCGGGCTCAGCGGCTTCCCGCGGCGGAAGCACGGTCGCGAAATTGAACGGAATCCGTATGGAGCGGCTGGACGCATAACTGATCTATGGCCGGATTCAAAAAAATATCCTACTGCGACCTGCGCGCTGAAGGCAGGGTGCGCACAGCGCCCGCGCTCGTCGGCCGCGGCGGCGAATTGGACCGGCTCGATCGCATCGTCGGACGCCGCGTCGCCAACAACGCGCTCGTGGTCGGGCCAAACGGCATCGGCAAAACGACGCTCCTGCACGGCTGGGCGCGGCGCTTGAGCGCTCGCGCGACGCTCGAGCGCTACGCGCTCCTGCAGTTCGACGCCGAGCATCTCTTCGCGCTCGACGAGAACGCCGCGCTCGAAGAAGCGTACGCGGAAGCGCTCGCGCAGCTGCCGCCTTCTATCCTGTGCATCGACGATTTCGGACAGGAAGTGTACAAACGTTCCGCGCTCGTGCAGCGTGCCTTCCGCCTCTACAAGCCGCTCCTGCGCGCCCGCCGCACGCATATCGTTCTCCTGCTCCAAGCGCACGAACACGCGTGGCTCGAGCGCGAATGCCCCGCGTTCGTCGAGCAATTCGAAACGATCCGGCTGAAACCGCAGACGCGTGCCGAACACCTGCGCATCCTCGGAAAAGCGCTCCCCCGCCTCAATAAAAGCCGACCTCTGATCGTGCCGGACAGCGTTCTGCAGGATGCGCTCTCTTTCGCGGAGCGCTTTCCCTCGCTCGGGCAGATGCCGCGATCCGCTATACAGCTTCTCGACGAAGGCATCGCGCTGAGCGCGGAGCGCGGCGAGCGCATGCTGACGAGCGATGTGCTCGGTTCGGCCGTCGCAGCGAAAGTCGGCGTGCCCAAGGCGGAGCTTTCGCACGGAGCGCTCGAACGCGTCAAAAATCTCGAGAGCGATCTCAACACGCGCGTCATCGGCCAGACAGCGGCGCTCGCCGCGATCGCACGCACCCTGCGGCGGGCCCAGCTCGGCCTGCGCGATCCGGCGAAACCGCTCGGATCGTTCCTCCTGCTTGGCCCTTCCGGCGTCGGCAAGACCGAAACGGCAAAATGCGTGGCGGATCGGATGTTCGGACGGCCCGAGAGCTTCACGAGGATAGACATGTCGGAATTCCAGGGCGACCACACGATCCAGCGCTTGATAGGCGCGCCGCCGGGATACATCGGGTACGAAGAAGGCGGCGCGCTCACCAACGCCCTGCGCAAGGAACCCTACTCCCTCATCCTCTTGGACGAGATAGAAAAAGCGCACCCCAAAGTGTTCGATCTCTTTCTGCAGGTCTTGGATGATGGGCGCCTCACCTCCGGCCAGAACGAGACGGTGGATGCCCGGAATGCCATCGTCATGGCTACCTCCAACGCCGGCGTCGCGGACATACTCGCCGCTCACGCTGGAGGCGAAGACGTCGGCGGCGAAGCGTTCATCAAAGAGAAGCTCATGCCCATCCTCGCGCGTACGTTCCGTCTGGAGTTCATCAACCGCTTCGACAGCATTCTGGTATTCAAGCCGCTCACCGTGCCGGGTCTGATGCAGATCGCGCGGCTCGAGATCAGAAAAGTCGAACGGCGGCTCGCGAAGCACAAGGTGCGCTTCGATATCGAGCCGGACGTACTGCAAGAGAGGATACTCCGCATGGCCGATCCTCGCTTTGGAGCGCGGCCGGTGAAGCGGTTCATCGAAGAGACGTGCGAGACGCTCTTGACCCGATCACTCCTGGCGCCCGCAGGGCATATGGATGATCCCGACGTATGACCCGTTCCGACCTACAGCCCCACCTTCGCTCGCTGAATCCACGGCAAGTACAGAGCGCTTTGCCCGATGCGCGACTCACGGGGGCGTACATAGCGGAGCTCTGCGCGCGCCGCGAGAGCATGCTCGCGTCTATCGAGTCGGACATCAGCGCTTCCCTGCGCACAGCTATCGAAGCGAAGCTATCCTACGAGCGCGGCGCGCTTTCCGAGATCTTGGAGCGCCGCGAACGCGCGGTAGAGGAAGAAAAGGAGCTCATTCTCAACACGCAGTACTTCGTCCTTAGGAAGCTCGAGGCCGACACGTGGTGAGTATGGCGCACGCGCACATAGGCATCAGTGAACACCACGGCCGCAGCCGGCCCATCGAATACGCCCCCGACGATCGCCTGCGCCACATGTACATGATCGGCAAAACAGGCGTGGGCAAATCGACGGTTTTCCAGAACATGTGCCTGCAGGACATCCGGAACGGGAGCGGCGTGTGTTTCATCGATCCACACGGCGAATCCATCGATTGGCTCCTCGCGCGCATCCCGAAGGATCGCCTGCAGGATGTCGTCCTGTTCGATCCGAGCGATACCGACTTCCCGTTCGGACTGAACCTCCTGGAAGCGCGCAGTGAATTCGAGACGGACTTTCTCGTGAATGAATGCATACAGATCTTTTATAAACTCTTCGACCCGAAACGCACCGGTGTGATAGGGCCGCAATTCGAGCATTGGCTCCGCAACGCCGCGCTCACGGTCATGGCCGGGGAGGGTGGCGGAAGCCTCGTCGAGATACCGCGGCTTTTCGTGGACCGCGCGTACGAACGCAAGAAGAGGGCGTGTCTGCGCGATCCGCTCGTGATCGATTTTTGGACCAAGCAGATGGCGAAGACCTCCGATTTCCATAAGAGCGAGATGCTTAATTACTTTATGTCCAAGTTCGGGCCGTTCATCAACAACGCGATGATGCGCAACATCATCGGCCAGCGCGTCAGCAGTTTCGAGTTCGATAGTCTCATGGATGACCGGCGCATCATGCTCGCGAATCTTTCGAAGGGAAAGATCGGGGAGATCAACGCGCACATGCTCGGGCTGATCCTCGTCTCGCGCCTGCAGGTCGCGGTCTTGCGGCGCGCGCATCAGGAGAGCGCGCGCCGCGCGCCGTTCTATCTGTACGTCGATGAGTTCCAGAATTTCACCACCGATTCTTTCGCGAGCATTCTTTCAGAGTCGCGCAAGTACGGATTGGGCGTGCATCTCACCAATCAATATTTGGCGCAGCTGCCGCAAGCGATAAAAGACAGCGTGCTGGGCAACGTGGGCACTTTGGTGTCCTTCGCGGTCGGCGCGGAAGACGCGGAGATCCTCGCAAAGGAGTTCGCGCCGAAGATAACCGCGCTCGACGTGATGGGCCTGCAGCGTTTCGGCTTCTACATCAAGCTCATGATGAACGGGAAAACGAGCGAGGCGTTCTCGGGCAGGGGTTTGCCGCCGGAGGAAGCGGAAGAAGGAGCGGGCATACGGGAAAAAGTGGTGACGCTGAACCGGCTCGCCTACGGCTGGCCGCGCTTGTTCGTCGAAGAAACGATCCAGCGCCAGTTGAGCTGAACGAGGAATTCGCGCCTATGTTTTCCGGCGATCATTGCGGAACAGTGATCGGTACAGATCTTCGCGCATCGGGATGTGCAATTCTTTGCGATCCACTCGTTCAGAAAACGCGGCTGGCGCGCCTTCAATAACGGCGAGCGGCGCACACTCCGCGCCCTCGCCCATTACGAGGGTGGCGGCGGTCGCGAGCGAGTCGGCGATGTCGGTCTGCGTCACTTCGAGCGGCCGGCCGAACAGATCTTTCGTACCGCGGTAATCGCGCAGACCGCGAAACCCCGCGTAGCCGAGCGCGACACCCACCACCCCGGCGCGAAGCGGCATGATGCGGCTGTCGGTGATGATGACACCGAGATTTTCTATTCTAATCTTTTGCAAAATACTAGAACGAATCCGGGCCGCCGAAGCGAACGGATCTTTCGGCAGGAGGATCAGCTTCCCACCCGCGTTCGACTCGTCTATCCCCGCATTGACGACGACTGTGCCGTCGCGCACCGTGAGCCACCAGCGCGGCAGGACTTTCCTGCTCCACTCACTTTCGCTCTTGATGAGCCTCTCTTTTGCCTTCGTGCCCTCCGCCACAACGACGCGCCCTTCGGAGAGCGCGACGATCTTCGACGCGACAGCAAGAATTGAGCCATTTTTGAGCTTTGGAATGTGCGCCATGACGAAGGCGATGAGGTCTTCACCTTCTTCGAACACCCGCGTCCGCACCGGATAGACTTCCATCACAGGCACAATACGCGCACCCGCCGTTTTACACAACAAACCGGCTTATCCCTCCACCCCCCTTGCGCTCTTTGTATATAGGGTACAATGGAGCGGTTATCAATAAACAGCCCCGTCAAGGGAATAACACAATTATTTATATGGTCAGAAAAGCGAATCCTGCACTGTTGAAGCCGATGGAGCTCTCCGCAGATCTCGAGGCGGTCGTCGGCAAGGGCCCACTGCCGCGCGGACAAGTCGTGAAGAAGCTCTGGGAGCACATCAAGAAGCACAACCTTCAGAATCCCCAGAACAAGCGCAACATCATGGCCGACGACAAGCTCAAGAAGATCTTCGGCGGCAAGGGAGAAGTCTCGATGTTCGAGATGACGAAATTGGTCTCGGCGCATTTGAAGTAGCGATTTCGGGTTCGGGTTTATGCAAGAAAAGCCGCCACGTCAGACGCGGCGGCTTTTCGTTGATGCACTCACTCGTGAAAAGCCTCAAATAAATTCATATACCCGCGTGCAGCATCCAATCTATATTGTTTTAGTTTCCTCATATCTCTAAAAATCTCACCGAAGTACACAGTCTTAACTCCCATTTTCTCCATCTCACCGGGAAACTTTCGTACTTCATCTTTAGTTAATGGAAGCTTCCCGTAAACCAACCACTTTTCGTATTTCTCTCCGAAGTGTTCGGCCGTTTTCTTTTTCTTATCGGCTCTCACAAAATCACTCATATAATCTTTCAGGGTTTCGTTAAAACGAATTTCTTTTTTGTAATTGCATCGGGGATTCGTTGAAACCGAAATCTCGACCCATATGTTGTTTTGTCCATCGGTTCCTAAAACGTCAATCTCAGAACCCATGCCGCCACCAATTTTAGGAACTTTAATATTATTCATAGTAAAGTATCCTTTGCATTCTTGAAGCCACGCCGTGACTATTTCTTCAGATGGATTTTTCATAAGAGTTATATGCCGCGGGGGAGACTCGAACTCCCAATCCCTTGCGAGAACTACGTCCTGAACGTAGCGTGTCTACCAATTTCACCACCGCGGCACAGTGGCATTCTAGTCGATTCCGAGGTTTTTCGGAACCACGAGCGATCTCGGGTCCTTGCCATCCCACCGGATCTCTCCGTGCACGACCATGTTGGTGAGCTTCGGCTGCCATCGGTGTTCTTCTTTGTTGACCGCCGTGGCGATATCGTCGGCCGACATGTTTTTGGTAAGCGGGACACGCCGCTCGAAAAAGATCGGGCCGCGGTCCATTTCGTCGGTGACGAAATGCATCGTGAAGCCGCTTTCGATGATCTCACCCGCATCGAGCGCGGCTTTGACCGCTTCGTGGATGCGGTGGCCGTACATCCCCTTGCCGCCAAACTTCCCGCCAAGCTGCGAGAGCAAGGCCGGATGAATATTGGACGTCCGAGCAGGACGGAGCCCTTCCACTTTCCTCAACCAGCCGGAGAGCGCCACCCATTCCGCTCCCGCCCGATGAACGATTTCCGCATATCTTATCCTAATGTTCTCAAGGACATTAGGATAACTGTTCGGATCAAAGTATATGAACGGAACGTCTAGCTGATCGGCACGCCGTCGCACGCCGCCGTGCTCGTGGTTGGAGACGACCGCAGCAACGTCATAGTCGAACGTATCGGCCGCGTCATTCCGCGCCTGCCCCGTAGACAGCATGCTGTTTTTCGGGGTACGTTCCGCATAGCTCCGCGAATGGATGACGAGATTTTCAAACCCCGAGCCGCCTCCTTCGGCCGTGCCGGAGGCGAAAACGATGAGCTGCGGCCTCGTCATTGTGATAACTATACATGCTTCGAACGACGGTATCGCATATGGGCTAATTCGCACGAATTAGCCCATAGTTGTAAAGTCGGGCGGTATTTATATACTGCGCTCAATGACAGCAACATTCACTCCAAGAAAAATATTGCTCCTCGGCTCGGGCGAGCTCGGCAAGGAGGTCGCTATCGAGGCTCTGCGGCTCGGGCAGGAAGTGGTGGCATGCGATCGCTATGCCGGCGCGCCAGCAATGCGGATAGCTCAGCAAAGCTACGTTTTCCGCATGCTCGACGGCAAAAAGATCCGCCGCGTCGTCGAAAAAGAACAGCCCGACTTCATCGTGCCCGAGATCGAAGCGATCGCGACGCCAATGCTCGCGGAGCTCGAGCGGGAGGGCTGGCGGGTAATACCGACAGCGCGCGCGGTGCGCCTCACGATGGACAGAGAAGGGATCCGGCGCCTTGCGGCGGAAACATTGAAACTGCCGACGTCGCCGTACCGATTCGCGGGAAGTTTGGATGAATTGGAGGAAGGCGCGCGCGCCGTCGGCTTCCCATGCGTCATCAAGCCGACGATGTCGTCCTCGGGCCACGGGCAGAGTGTCGCGAAAAAGCCGGCCGATCTGAAAAAATCTTGGCGGTACGCGATGACCGGCACGCGCGCTAAGACCAGCCGCGTCATCGTCGAAGGATTCATCAAATTTGATTACGAAATTACTCTGCTCACGGCGCGGCACAAAGGCGGTATTTCATTTTGCGCGCCGGTCGGCCACGTCCAGATCGATGGCGACTATCGCGAAAGCTGGCAGCCGCACCCGATGAAACCAACGACGCTCAAGAAAGCGCAGGCGATCGCCACAAAGCTTGTGAACGAACTATGCGGCGCAAAAGGCCGCGGCATCTTCGGCGTCGAACTTTTCGTAAAAGGCAACGATGTCTGGTTCTCCGAAGTCAGCCCGCGCCCGCACGACACCGGCATGGTCACGATGGCGAGCCAGACGATGAGTGAAATGGAACTGCACGTGCGGGCGATCCTCGACCTGCCGGTCCCGCGTGAGATCCCCTGCCGACCCGGCGCATCGGTCGCACTGCTTGCGTGGAGCGACATGAAAAAGCCGGCTTTCGCCGGTGTCGCAGAGGCACTCGCGACACCCGGCACGCACGTGCGCATCTTCGGCAAACCCGAAGTGAAAGGCCATCGCCGCATGGGAGTCATGCTTGCGATCGGGAAAACTGTCGCAGAAGCCCGTAAAAACGCGCGCTCGGCCGCGAAGAAAATCCGCGTCGTCAACGCATCCTAGTCGATCGCTTCCACCGAGGCGCCGATCTTCCTGAGCCGCTCGTGTAGATTTTCGTAGCCGCGGTTGATGGGATAGACGTTGACGAGCGTGGATCGCCCTTGCGCCGCGAGCATACCGATCAGAAGGAGTGTGGCGGGCCGCAGGGCCGGCGGCGCCTCAATATCTGCCGCGTGGAGGCGCGTCGGGCCTTTGATGAGAACGCGGTGTGGATCGAGGAGGGCGATATCGGCGCCGAGCTTGTTCATTTCCAAGTAGTAGCGTGCGCGGCCCTCGTAGACCCAATCGTGGATGAGCGTCTCGCCGTGCGCTTGCGTCGCAACCGGAACGAAAAAGGGCAGGTTGTCGATATTGATGCCGGGATACGGGCGCGGCGCGATCTTTTCGGGCGGCGCATGCAAGTCCGACGGATGGACGGTGATGTCACGCAGGACCGTGTGGCCGTTCTCGGATGCGTACAGTTCGCCGCGCGTGAATTGCAATCCCATGTGCGCGAGCGTGAAGAGTTCGAGCTCGAGGAAATCGATGGGACAGCGCTCGACGGTCAGCTCGGAGCCGGTCGCGGCGGCGAGCGAAATGAAGAACATGGATTCGATCGGGTCTTCGCTCGGATGCCCGTGGACTTCCGCGCGGATCTCTTTGAGTCCGTGCACGACGAGCATGTGCGTGCCGATGCCTTCGATCTGCACGCCGCAGTGCCGCAGGAAGACGCAGAGGTCCTGCACCATGTAATTGGCGGAGGCGAATTTGATGACGGTCTGTCCGGGAATGAGCGCGGCGGCCATGAGGACATTTTCGACGCCGGTGTCGGATGCTTCGTACATGATGATCTCGCGAATGGGCTCTCCCGTGGGCGGCTCATCCACCTCGACGTGATACGAATGCGTCTCCGGGCTTCCGGAAACGCGGATGCCGAGGCGCGCCAGCGCATCGATGTGCGCGCCAAGCGAGCGTTTACCGAGATCGCATCCCGCGGGAGCGGGGAGGTCGAACGATCTCACGTGATGCGCCAAGGGCGCGATAAACAGCGCGATCGAGCGCGTGCGCTCCGCCGAGGCGCGGTTGATGTGCGAGAGATCGAATCGCTTCGGCGGCGTGATGCGCATGTCCCCGCTTTTGTCCCAAATGATTTTGACGCCAATCGATTCCATCACCTCGATGAGCCGCTTCACTTCCTCGATGCGCGGCATGCGCTTGAGGATGGTCTCGCCCTTGTTCAAAAGCGAGGCGCACAAGAGCGCGACCGCGGCGTTCTTCGAGATGTTGGTCTGGACCGTGCCCGAAAGCGGCTGCCCCCCTTCGATGCGGTAATTCATCCGGCCATTATACGCTTTCGTGATTATTGGACTAATTGGAACAGCGGTGCGCCAGGTAGGAATCGGACCTACGGCCTCTGTCTTATCAGGACAGCGTTCTACCACTGAACTACTGGCGCATGGATCTGCGAACAGGCTGATGGTAGCAAAATTGCACTTCGCGTGCTAGTTGAGATGCGATCGCAAACTTTCTGTCATTTTTTTATTTTTCATTCGTCTTCAACACTGGAATCTCCGCGAGCGCGGCATTTGTCTCGAACTGTAAAAATTTTTGCGCGTCGGAGTTATACACAGTTTTACAAAAAAGTATTCACATTCGCGCAGATGTGTGTATGATAAACACGTACATGTTCTTTTACGTCTATTGCGTCTCGAGAGGGTCGATGAGCAGGTACATTCATCGTCCAAGCACGGGACACAAGAAGGACCGAAAAATTTTCTGGTCCCTATTGTCAGAAATTAATTAATGTGTACATCAGAGATGAACACAAAGACTTTGACGTCGGACAAGGCGCTCCGAAGCGAGTACGCGCTTGTCGACGCTTGGGGTTTGCACTCGGGCATCGACATCCACGGATGCGATCCCGAAACGATCCGGTCTGCGGATGCGATTAAGAGGTTCGTTGTGGAGCTCTGCGAGCTCATCGAGATGAAGCGGTTCGGAGAGTGCGTCGTCGTCAATTTCGGCGAGGACGAGCGGGTAGCGGGTTATTCGATGATGCAGCTCATCGAGACCTCGCTCATCAGCGCCCACTTCGCCAACCAGACGAACGCCGTGTACTTGGACGTCTTCTCGTGTAAGTACTACAACCCGGAGATCGTGGCGGAATTCGCCAAGAAGTTCTTCGGCGCCAAGGACTACAGCCTGCACTACACGTGCCGGAAATAGTTAGCCACCAGCTTCCTGTTGCCAGCATCCAAAACCGCCCCGAAAGGGCGGTTTGGTATTAGACCACAAAAACTAGCGTCTCCTAACGGTGTCAGACACCCGATTCCGCCGGTTTCAGAGACTGATTTCCAAGCTCGTTGCGTTACATTCTTGGGACCAAGATGCTATCATGGACTCAATGCATCGTCCCTTGGGAGTATGGGTGATACTCATCTATCATCTGCTTTGGCTTCCTCGCGTAATCGCTGGCATTATAAGTGTGGTATCTATACTTGGTACACACCCTCAAGTTCTTAGCGACTTGCTCGCCGGACTAGCTGGTATTGCAGGTGCCATCGCTCTATTCACCTTTAGGAAAATATCTGTAACTTTATTTATAGTTGCAGCTCTACTAAATGTCTTTTACTACGCTCCTACGGAGAGCTATATTTTTTCATCGCCACCGGACAAGTTGGGGGCAACGCTTTACCTGGTGGCCATACTTTACGCAATGCCAACTATCATTTCGATAGGTGCCTTCTTCTATGCTCGAATTCTTACAAAAAAAGGAATTTTAAAATAAGAATGATCAACGACAAAAAGCGCCGCGCTCAAAAATGAGTCGGCGCTTTTTGTTTTTGCATAACCGTCACACAACAAGTTTTTATACACTCTTTTGTTCCGTCCAAACGATCGTCTTTCCGATCTGTCGCGCGTAGTTGAGGTGTCAACGCGATTCCCACCCGGCACTTTCTAAAACTCGAACCTTTCAGCGCGCGAAGCATTTCTACCTTCGGTTGCTTACTCAAATTCTAGAAAGTGCCGGGATCGACTATCTGCCCCGAAGGGCCTCCAATTTTGGAATGAATCCACGACCAGCTTCCGCTAGCCGTGCCTTGTTACGACTTACTCTTTGTCATTGAGTTTGCCTTGGACCATCACGAGGATGAGCTTTGGGCACTCCCAACTTCCCTGAGTTGACGGGCGAATGAGATAATCTGGCTAATTTCTCGTTCCCACGTAGCGAGCGGGTTTCCCGCACTACGCGAGCCCTCCTGCATGCATCTGCATTTTTAATTTTCGAATTCGTTCAAGACCCTTTGGCGTGTGATGCGCCTTCTTCTTTGCAAGCTCTAAGATTTTGCAGAAAAGCTCAAAATCTTTGATTCGTTTGCTTTGAAGTGGGTGCTTCTTGAAGAACGGCGCGACGACTCGGCTCAAGAGATCATAATCGAAGATCTCGAACCGGTAATTATGCCGTTGATTTTTGCGATATTCCTTTTGGAAGTAAATCTTTCCGCACTTCCAGAAACTGCGTACTTTTTGAAGAAGCATGAGATCATCCTCGCGCATCTTAATGTAGTAGCGGCACTGGACCCTATAATTTATAGAGCCATGTGCTTGCTTCGGAGGGAGCAGATAGACGCAAAAACTTCCTTCACCGTCGGTCAAGCCGACGATGTAATCTGCAGACAATACATTTGGTGACATCCTTCTTCCGTTATTCTTGCGAAACAACGAAGTACTATAATGTCGCTGACTTCCGGTTTTCTTTCCCGCTTTTGCCATACCTGAAGTATACCTGAATTGCCAATCAGCAATTCAAAGCGTTTGTTGCCATGGGGAAAACTGGATCTCCCCGGGTTACGAATGATTCTTTTCCCAACATCCCGCGCGATTTTTTCTCTGGCATCTTCCCCACCCTCACCGCCTGTCTTCGGTGGGTCGATACGGTCTTTATGCGGAGGCTGTTGTTTGCTTCCAGATCCTTCAGTCCATGCCTTACGGCGTTGGACCTATCCTTCAGCTACGCTCTTGCGACGAACAAGAGGAGTGGATTTAAACCACTTAGAATCATGCGCTGCCGGGCGCATTTATTTGTGAGTACAAGGCTTGAGAACGTATTCACCGCGGTATAGCTGACCCGCGATTACTAGCGATTCCGGCTTCATGGGGTCGAGTTGCAGACCCCAATCCGAACTGGCGCCACTTTTGAAGGATTTGCTCGGCCTTACGGCGTCGCGCCCCGCTGTAGTGGCGATTGTAGCGCGTGTGCAGCCCCAGACATCAGAGGGACATGCTGACTTGGCGTCATCCTCACCTTCCTCCCCCGTGAGGGGGCAGTCTCGCCTGACAAATATAAC
>Ga0105164_10000643_pt1 | contig 23690 bp, 20 predicted proteins | sample VDWuncwatermetaG_FD_89674 | JGI IMG/M metagenome (GOLD analysis project Ga0105164, IMG submission 89674) | Wastewater microbial communities from Netherlands to study Microbial Dark Matter (Phase II) - VDW unchlorinated drinking water | ecosystem: Environmental > Aquatic > Freshwater > Drinking...
ATTGCAGCCGAATTGGGCGCTAAAGTCGTAAAGACATACTGGTGCGAAAATTTTGACAAGGTCACAAATGGATGCCCAGTGCCGGTGGTCATGGCAGGCGGTCCAAAAACAAATTCAGACGTCGAGGTATTTGAATTTGTTCACGACGGTATGCAAAAGGGCTCCATCGGTATAAACCTTGGAAGAAACATCTGGCAGAACGAACATCCTGTAGCCATGATCAAGGCATTACGTGCAATTATCCATGAAAATGCAACAGTAAAACAGGCGACGGACGTATTTAATGCTGAGAAGAATAAAAAATCAAAATAGGTTCACGAGAACCTAATATCCTTGCGATAGGTAGAGATTCATAAAAGTTTATCAGGAAACTATTATGCGAGTGGCAATGTATTATAATAACAGGGATGTGAGAATCGAGGAGATGCAAACCCCTAAAATCGGTCCCGGGGAGTTGTTAGTAAAAGTAATGGCCAGCGGTATCTGCGGAAGTGACGTCATGGAATGGTACCGCATCAAAAAAGCGCCCCTCGTTTTAGGACATGAAATAGCTGGTGAGATCGTTGCTGTCGGCGAAGGGGTTAAACGTTTTAAGGTAGGCGACCGAGTAACGGTAGCCCACCATGTCCCTTGTAATACCTGTCATTACTGCATGAATGGCCATTATTCGGTCTGCGACACCCTGCGTACTACGAATTTCTATCCGGGCGGTTTTTCAGAATACATTCGCATCCCTCAAATCAACGCCGACCGTGGCGCCTTTGTCCTGCCGGACGAAGTCTCTTTTGAAGAGGGAACTTTTGTTGAGCCTTTGGCTTGCACCCTTCTGGGGCAGAAGAAAGCAGGATTACGCCCAGGGCAAAGCGTGCTCGTTATTGGCAGCGGTATCTCCGGACTGCTTCACATCCAGCTTGCCCGCGCACTGGGCGCAGGCAGCATATTTGCAGTTGATATCAGTGAATACCGCTTAAAAATAGCAAGACAGGCGGGGGCAGATTTTGCAATACATGCAAAAGAAGATGTGCCTGACTATTTGCGCAAAAACAACAATGGACGGTTGGCTGATATTGTGATTGTTTGTACGGGGGCGACTCCTGCCATCCAACAGGCGTTTCATACCGTGGATCGGGGGGGAACGATTCTTTTCTTTGCACCAACAGAACCGAATGTAACAACTCCTATTAATCTTTGGGATCTCTGGCGAAATTGCAACTCTGTCATTATGTCCTATGCCGGCCCTCCTGACGACACTGCAAGGTCTATTGAATTGATACGTGCAGGCAGGGTAAAGGTAAAAGAATTGATAACACACAGATTAAGTCTTACCGAGACCGCGCTGGGCTTCAAATTGGTTGCCGAGGCAAAGGAATCTATCAAGGTTATCATTGAACCTCACAACCAAAAAATTGAACGATAATTTTGGCGTAATCTTCATAGGCGAATAACTTGTAGCACGAAGGTTTATTTCCCATCATAACGATAATGTTGAGCGCGGGTCAGCGAGATGCCGTTACTCCTATCATAAAAGTTTGGATTGTCAAGCAACTTGGTGTCTCTACCAATGTCTATAGTATTGAAAAACATAAAAATAGTCCTGCTAAGATTGTTTCATAACAATAGCCGGAAAGCGGTATTTGTGTTGCTAACGTTCTTTTTAACCTCCAGCATTGCAAGAGGAGAAGAGATAGGAATAAACGAAGCTTTAGATATCTTTTATAAAAACAACTATGACATTGTAAAAAATAAATACGAAATAGATAAGGCATCTGCAGACCTTTTAGAAGCAAAACTCTGGTTAAATCCAACCATTTCATCAAATGCCACCGGGTTTGATTCTAATGGTAGCAGCATTACCAATACTGGCAATACTCAACTCGCTGTAAGGGTAGACCAGCCGATAAGAACTGGGAGAAAAAGGGAGCTTAGGGTGGCTTCGGCAAAGGAAAATCTTGAGGCTGTTAAGCTGTCTTATAAAGATTTTATTAGAAACATCCTTTCAGTATTTTACACGGTGTATTACAATCTCTGCCTTGATAAACTAAATATTGATTTTTCACGGGATGAGTTAAAGAGATTTGAAAAGACCTTAGAAATAGCTGAGAAAAGACATAACACGGGTTTTTTATCCCTTAATGATTACACAAAATTAAAACTCGCAAGAATAGAACTTGAAAATAATCTTACAAATTTTCAAACCAAATATCTGAACGACCTCGAGGATTTTAACCTCTTATTGGGAAGTAGTAAACGTCTTGAACCAGCCAAGATACTGGCACAAGAAGACTTTTGGGAATACAGCGAAGAAACCCTTTTAGAAAAAGCCTATAACAACCGCCCCGATCTTTTATCAATTCAAAAGCAAATAAAGGCATCAGAATACAGTCTTTCCCTTGCAAAAGCGAAACGAATACCAGATATAACCGTAGGGCTTGAATACGACTCGTTTGGAACAGTTTATAAACCAGGGATTGGCGGAGGTCTTAGCTTTGAGCTTCCCTTATTTAACAGAAACCAGGGTGAGATTTCGCGAAGAATTGCTGAACATAATCAGACACAGATACAAGCCGAAAAAGTAAATAAACAAATCATGACAGATGTGAGACAGGCATTAAGCAGTTACCGGGGATTTGTAAAGGTCTTTGGGTCATACAAAAGCAAGAAAAAGGAGATGGAGAATCTGTTAGAGAATAGCGAAAAGGCATTCTCTTTAGGTGGTATTACTGTCCTTGATTTGATTGACACCCGGAGGACGTATAAGGACTTTATAACGAAGTACAATCAGACACTAACCCAAGCTATGCTCAGCAAAGAACTTTTAAAGGTCTATACAGGAGAAACAAAGTGAAAAAAGAGTTTTGCTTTATGGTCCTTGTTCTCGCGCTCCTAACTGGCAATATAAGTTGTGGGAATAAGGTGGAGGCAAAAAAAGAGGAAAATGCCGAGGTGAAGACCTATAAGGTCTCTTCTCAGGAAATAGAAAAGTTTATAGATGCCACTGGCAGCATCCAGGTAGATATTGAAGGCGGCGCAAAGATAATCTCGCCGCTTGGCGGAGTTGTAAGTAAAATATTTACAAAAGTCGGGAATAGGGTAAATAAGGGAATGCACTTACTGGCGATAAGAAGCCCGGATGCGAGCGATACCTACGCAAGCTATCTCGCAAACCTTTCGCAATTGAGGCAGGCGGAGAGGATTTACAATCTAAACAAGGAGCTTTATAAGGTTGGCGCAGTTACAGCAAATGACTTTGCAGCCAGCGAAGCTGTTTATGAACAACTTAAGGCAGAAGGCGAGGGATACAAAAAGAAGCTTAGCATGTATGGTATGAATCTTACAAATGGCGGCGACAGCTTCAAAGACAGGTTGGTTTTAAAGGCGCCTCTGGACGGCATTGTGGTGGATATTCAGACCCATATGGGAGACCGGGTAGACACGTCCACTCCTTTAATGATAGTTGCAGATCCGGGTAAGATATTGGCGGTTGCCAACATCTACGATACCGATATCCCAAAAATTAAGAAGGGTAACGAAGTGACCTTTTACACAGATGTCTTTCCTGACGTAGAATTCAAAGGAATCGTTACCTATATGAGCGATATAGAAGACACTGATTCTAAAACAGTAAAGACCTATATTAAAGTGTCAAACGATAAGAATTTGTTCAAGCTAAATATGTTTTTAAAGATAAAGATTACCGATGGAAAGATCTTATGCCCCGTTGTTCCCAAGTCCGCCCTCTTGTACAAGGATGGAGAATTCTACGCATACGTTAAGGAAAACGAGGGGTACAAATTTAAGATGGTCAAACCAGTGCGGGAGGTAACGGAAAGACTCATGGCTGTCGAAGGTCTAACCGATTCAGATGAGGTCGTTCTGTCCGCTATTGATATGGAGAAGCCATGAAAAAATGGGTAGTTTTTGTTAGCGACAACAGCCTACTCTTTTTACTATTAGTTTCCTTTGCCACCCTTATCTCCCTCTTCTTCGTAAGAAAACTTAATGTTGAAGCATTTCCTGACCCTGCTCCCCCAATTGTCGAAATCGTCACCCTATATGAAGGAAAATCGGCCGAAGAGGTTGAAAAACTCATTACAGTGCCCGTAGAGGTAGCCATCGCGGGGATGAGGAACCTTGAAAGGGTAAACTCTATCTCACTTTACGGGCTTTCGGATACAAAATGCAAATTTTCTTATGAAGCTAGTTACAAAGAGGCGAAACAGGAGGTCTTGAACAGGCTTGCCAACCTCACCCTTCCCGAGGGACTCCAGCCTACCGTAATTCCAAATCCCATAGGAGAAGTCATGCGGTACACAGTAACTGGCTCTGAAAACCTTATGGAACTCAGGACATTACAGGATTGGGTAATATCAAGGCAACTGAAAACTGCTAACGGCGTCGAGGATGTGGTCAGTTTTGGGGGTTACATAAAGGCGTATGTGGTGGAAATCGCCCCTGAAAACCTTATTAAATATGACATACCCCTCTCACAGGTAATGGATTCCTTATCAAAATCAAACCTGAATGTTGGCGGAAGGGCGTTTGAGATGGGAAACCAATACTACATGGTGCGGGGAATCGGAAGAATAAAAAGTCTCAAGGATATAGAAAATACCCTGGTGGCTTATAAGAATGGGAAACCCATCCTGGTAAAGAATATAGCCAGGGTAACCATTGGAAATATTCCACAAACAGGAATCGGAGGGCTTAACAATAAAGACGAAACAGTAACAGGAACGGTGATTCTTAGGAAAGACGCAAAAGGCATCCCTTCTATAAGGTCTATCAATGAAAAGGTAAGGGAGATCAATGAAAGGGTGCTTCCAAAGGGAATAAAGGTGGTGCCCTTCTATGAAAGGTGGGAACTGATAACAACCGTTGTAAAAAAGGTAGCAGAAACCGCTCTCTCAGGTATTGCGCTGGTGGCCATTGCATTTTTTGTTTTTCTTGGGAATATTAGGGCTGCAATCATTACGACCCTCGTGATCCCAATATCACTCTTAATTACTCTTGCCTTGATGTCTATAAGAGGCGAGTCGGCCAACCTCCTTTCCATAAGCGCTATAGACTTTGGTATTCTAGCAGACATCCCACTCCTTTTAGTGGAGGATTATTTTAGAACTTCAAAAAAAGTTGGCGCCGATTTGAGGGCTATTGTAAAAGTCGCTGAGGATATAGGGAAACCGATATTATTCTCTATCCTTATCATATTACTCGCCTTTATCCCAATCTTCACCATGAAGGGGGCAGAATCCCAAATATTTTCGCCAATGGCAAGGACTTACTTCTATGCTCTCATATTAACCCTCGTTCTTACCTTTACCTATCTTATTGCAGCCAAACACCTGTTTCTGAAGGGGCAGAAGGAGAGAGAATTCAGGTTCGTTGAAATAATGAGAGAAAACTATGTAAAACTGGTCAACTTCTTCCTTAAAAAGCACCGCAAGGTACTCTTGATAACCTCTATAGTCGTCGTGATGGGACTAATTGTGGGCTTGAGAATGCTTGGCACTCAGTTTCTTCCAAAAATGGACGAAGGAAATTTGTACATCAGAATAATATACCCGTATTCAATATCCCTGAACAAGGCGTATGAAAATACGAAAAAAGTGAGAGACCTGCTTATGAAATTTCCAGAAGTAAAGACGGTAAGTTTCAGAGTGGGAAGGCCGGAAGACGGCTCAGATCCAAGCGGTCCTTACAATTCCGAATACTGTGTGCCACTCAAACCATACCGCGAATGGAAAAGAAGAATTACAAAGGAACAACTCGAGAATATTACAAGGGAGGAATTAAGGAAGCTTTTACCTAACGTAGATATTAACATCTCCCAGTATATTCAGGACAACCTTGAAGAGGCAATGTCCGGAGTAAAAGGAGAAAACTCTATCAAGATATTTGGAGAAGACCTTCAAGAACTTGACAGGATGGCAAAAAATGTAGACGAAACAATTGAAAAGGTTCCGGGTATAAAAGACGTGGGGGTATTCCGGGAACTTGGGCAGCCAAATTTATTGATAGAGGTAGATAGGGAAAATGCGTCAACCCTTGGGCTTACTGTTCAAGATGTCTTGGATACCGTTTCTGCGGCGTTAGGTGGAAAAACCGTTAGCGAGATACTAGAAGGAGAAAAGAGATTTGCACTTTTGGCGCGTTTCCCCTCTGAATACAGAAAAGAACCTGAAAAAATTGCCAATATCCCGATAATATTACCCGACGGGGGAATTGTGGCGCTTTCAAGAGTTGCAAAAATACGATATGACACAGGCGCTACCTTTATCTTCAGGGAAAACTTCAAAAGATACATCCCCGTAAAGTTCAGCGTAACGTCAAAAAACCTTGGAGGCACTGTGGCACATGCCCAGAAAGAAGTGGCAAAGTTGGATATCCCTGAAGGTTATTACATGGTCTGGAGCGGCATGTTTAATGAAATGAAGCAGGCATTTAGGAGGTTCTACGTTATAATACCCTTGGCTATTTTCATGATTCTTACCGTACTCTTCATGTATTATAGGTCGGTTCAGAACGTGCTGATAACTATGGTAGCTCCAGCCTTTGCGGTAGTCGGTGGTTTAATCAGCCTTTTGATTACAGGTGAAAGTTTAAGTATTTCCTCAATTGTGGGTTTTATATCTACCATAGGCGTCTCTGTACTCAACGCGTCGATTATGATAAGCCACTATATCAGACTTTCGTCTGAGGGAAAGAATGGGGAGGAAGCCCTTCAGGAAACGATCAGGGACAAATTTAGGCCCGTGCTTATGAGCGGGGTTGTGGCTTCTCTCGGGCTTTTGCCAGCTTCTTTAGCGCACGGTGTTGGAAGTCAGGTTCAAAAACCCCTTGCTATTGTAGTTGTCGGAGGAATGTTAATAGGCACTACATTGCAATTACTTATTATTCCGCTACTATTAAGATTTATCTATGTTGCGCCAAAATCGATATCAAAACTTGTGATGGAGAAGGAATTCGAAGTAGATATATAAAAATTTACTCCCGGCTTGATATGCTCCACCTGTAACACAAGGAAAGACTTATTTGAATTTAACACGTATGATTGAGTATATTTATCCAACACACTAAGATCCTATGAATAAACATTGCTCAAACGATCCTGTGGATTACGTAAAGGAATACATGCAAAATGAGGAAAAAGAGATTATTGACCTTGCGTGTAGATTGATCAATACAAAGACCGAAAATCCGCCGGGGGATGAAATTCTTGCCGTCCGTATTGTTGAGGAATTTTTTCAATTATTACAGATTCCATATAAAATTTTTGAAAAGACAAAGAACAGGTCAAACATCGTCGGATACATAGGCAAAGGGCATCCTTCTCTTCTGATTGCTTGCCATTTAGACGTCGTGCCGGCAGGCGATGATTGGAAGAAAAATCCTTTTGAGGCATGGATAGAAAATGGACGTATTTACGGCAGAGGTTCGTCAGATAATAAAGGACAAATGGCCTCCATGCTGGCCGTGGCAAGATTTCTCAAAGAGAACGAATCCAAGCTAAAGGGGCAATTTATATTGGCGGGCGTTGCCGATGAGGAACGAGGTTCTTCTTTGGGTTTAGAATATTTACTCAATGAATGCAAAGTCAGCGCAGATTATGCTATCATTCCCGACGTTGCGCATAATATGAACCTAATTGACGTCACGGAAAAGGGTGCATTATTTTTAGAAATCACCTCGCACGGCAAACAAGCTCACGGCTCAAGACCAGAGATGGGGATAAATGCAATATGGAATATGATAACCTTGCTAGAACGCATAAAACAATTAAAGTTTAAACATACCTCTCATCCGCTTCATACTCCACCCACCTTGAATCTTGGTTCAATCCACAGTGGAACGGCGCCGAATATAGTTCCCGCAGTCTGTAAAGCACAACTGGACATTCGTTATTTGCCAAAGGACTCATCAGATAATATTGTCAACGATATAAAAAATATCATCAAGGAAGTTGAAACGCAGTGTTCTCCAGCACGGTTTAACCTGAGAATTATTTCCAACCAGCCTCCAACTGCCGTTCCTATCAACAACCCGTTAGTGGAGTTTATTTCGAAACATACTTTGTCTATATTAGGAACCAAGCCGCAACCTAAGGGGATGTCAGGCGCAACGGTAACAAAGCAACTCATCAAAAAAGGTATAATTGCCGTTGGGTTCGGTCCCGGCGATGAAACCGAGGCACATGCCACAAACGAATCAATCGGTATTAAAGAACTGGTTGACTTTGCAAAAATCATGGCATTAATTACCCTTGATATCGTAGCGTAATTATTCACCCGCAAAGCACAAATGAATGCGAACAGAAACAACCGTGAAAAAATTAAATTCGTGAAAATTTCTGGAGGAAAGTAATAGTGGATATTCTAAAACAGGTGGCTGAACTAAAGGAATTTTTAGGGAAGATTTACTGCTTCATTGAGGACAATGAGGACGCATTCAAAGATGGCGTTGAGGCCGAAGAGATGAAGAACGAAACATGGAAGTGGATGCAGGAACTGGCTAAATTTTTACCTGAGGGCTAATATAAAAAGGGGTTTTACAAAAACTGAAATAGCAAATATCATTTCATTACAGGTTAATATTTAGAGGTAATAAACTCTAAATTTGAAATCCTACATTCTAAACAATATCAAATGACCGCATAAGAATTCTAAGCACTAAAGAGGATTCAAAAGAAAAAATATTATGACGCGACCGATGTTTTATGAATGCAGACCGCAAATGCCCATTAAAGCGCCAAGAGGCGCAACTCTTACTTGTAAAAATTGGGATAGCGAGGCGGCAATGCGAATGTTAATGAATAACCTTGATCCGGATGTAGCCATCCAGCCGGAAGAACTCATCGTCTACGGTGGCACTGGCCGTGCCGCAAGGAACTGGAAGGAATATCAGCGAATAGTAAATGTCTTGAAGATATTGGAAAAGGACGAAACATTGTGTATCCAGTCAGGTAAACCGGTATATGTTGCAAAGACACACGAACTATCACCGCGCATTATCATGGCTAATGCAAATCTGGTTCCTGGATGGGCCAAACAAGAGGTGTTTGATAAGTACGACGAAATGGGGCTCACCATGCACGGTCAAATGACAGCGGGAAGCTGGTTTTATATTGGAACACAAGGCAGCCTCCATGGAACGTACGAGATCTTTACAGCCCTTGCCAAAAAGGCGTTTAATTCAGAAACACTGAAAGGCAAATTTGTACTCACATCAGGCATGGGAGGCATGAGCAGCGCTCAGCCATTGGCCATAACCATGAATGAAGGCATAACCCTGTGCGTAGAAGTCAGGAGAGAACGCATAGAAAAAAAAGCCAAAGAAGGTTACTGCGATAAGATGACGGATGACCTCGACGAGGCGCTCCAATGGGTCTTAGAAGCCAAATCTAAGCAACTACCACTATCGGTAGGTTTGGTGGGAAATGCCGCCGCGATCTATCCAGAATTAGTAAAACGGGGCATCACTCCGGACGTTGTAACGGATCAGACCCCTGCTCACGATCTGATGTCTTATGTACCAATTGGCGATGTGAAGGAACTTGATAAACTGAGAGAGAAGAACAAGCGAGTCTATAAGGAAAAGGTATTGGATGCCATTATCGATCATGCAAAAGCTATCCTGACTATGCAGAGGAACGGGTCTGTATGCTTTGATTACGGTAATAATCTGAGGGCACAGGCGGAAATGGCGGGTGTGTCAATGAGGGATTCTAATGGACGCTATTGGTATCCGGGCTTTGTATCTGCATTTCTGCGTCCAATATTCTGTCAGGGAAAAGGGATGCTTCAGTGGGTGGCATTGTCGGGTGACATAGCAGATATCGCGAAGATAGACGATGCAATTATCAAAAATTTTCCTGAAGATACATCGCTTGTGAAGTGGTTAAAGCTGGTAAAAGGAAAGGTACCCAACTGGGACTGCCGACCAGGACCTGCTGGTTGAGATACGGCAACTGTGTAAAGATAAGTTTGATAATTAATGATATGGTAAGAAAAGGTACTGTTAAAACGCCCTTAGTTATTGGCAGGAATCACTTCGACTGCGGGGCAATAGCATCTCCATCACAGGAGACCGAAGACATGAAGGATGGTAGCGATGCTATTGCCGATTGGCCGCTGATAAATTTTGCCTTGAATGCAATAAACGGCGCTAGCTGGATAAGTTTTCAACAAGGGGGAGGGACAGAAATTGGTAATTCACTTCACGCCAGCATGGCCATCGTGGCTGATGGAACAAAAGAAAAGGACGAGTGCCTCGAAAGGGTTCTGACAGTAGATCCAGGAATTGGGATTGCAAGACTTGCAGATGCTGGCTATGAAGAAGCTATCCGGGTAGCAGAACAGAAGGGCATATTGATACCAGGCTAAACATAATTTTTCAAAGTAGGGGCACGGTGCTCCGTGCCCCTACATGCCGATATCATTTGCGATAAATAGTAGCTTCTAATTTATTTTAAAATCTTTTAAGGAGGGGACTGCCATGTCCGAACTTGCCTCAAAAAAGTGTATACCGTGTAAAGGAGGAGCGCCGCCCCTCAAGGGTGGGGAGCTTCGAATCTTGCAAGGGCAAGTAGAAGGTTGGAATATAATAGAAGAACACCATCTGCTGAAGACCTTTAAATTCCCTGACTTTCGCAAGTCCTTGGATTTCGTGAATCAGGTGGGTGAGATTGCCGAGGAGCAGGGACATCATCCCGTAATCACCTTTACCTGGGGAAAGGTAGAAATTACCATTTATACCCACAAAATTAACGGGTTGACGGAAAGCGATTTTATCATGGCTGCCAAAATTGATACCGTCAATAAATAACCAATTAGTGGGCTTTAAACGGCTTGTAGCATAGCGTAAAGGCATACACATGGGTTGTGTATTTTGAGAGTATAAATTAAAGACTGAACGCGAGGGATAATATAGGAAATGGGACAGAAAGTAAAATGGCGGTTGGATGCAGGACAGATAGAGGTTGTTGATGATAGAATAGCAGAAATATTAAGAGAAAAAACTTCTACCGAAAGGCTAAAACAAGCCTTTGGTATGTGGCATTCAGCGAGGATACAATTGACATACTACCTCAAATCCTTACATCCCGAATGGGATGAAAAGCTGATACAAAAAGAGGTAGCAAGGAGACTTTCTCATGGAGCAGTATGAGCCGTTGCGACGTTTGGTTCGTTGCTTTGAATCTCTGGGAATTCAGTACATTGTGACAGGCTCTATGGCCTCAATGGCATATGGCGAACCGCGTTTCACCAATGACATAGATGTGGTAGTAGATATTAAGGAAGAACATATTGCAGGACTTAAACGTTGCTTCCCAGAAGATGAATTTTATTTGAGCGAGGATGCCGTTAGGATGGCTATTTCCGAGAATCAGCAGTTCAATATCATTCATCCAGCATCGGGATTAAAAATTGACGTAATTGTCAGAAAAAAGAATGCTTTTGACGATAGTCGTTTCCAGAGATACAAAAGGTTTAACTTTACGGAAGATACCGCAGCGAACTTTGCCTCACCGGAAGACGTGATTATTAAAAAGATGGAATTTTACAAGGAAGGTGGTTCCGAAAAACACCTCAGGGATATCACCGGTATTTTGAAGGTTTCTGGCGGAATGATCGATTATAGTTATATCGAGAAATGGGTAGAGAAATTAGTCCTTACCGAGGTGTGGGAAGCTGTGTTGAAGCGAATAAGAAAGTAAAACACCATATCTTCAAGCTTTGTCCTACAACATTTATCCTTATCTATTAGGCAACAGCTTCTCCAGTTTTCTAAAAACAAAGGAACAGCTTTTCAAACTCTCTGCAAACACGTTCCATAATTGCAGGCTAACATATTCGTTGAATTAGGCAGTAGAAGTACTTATCTCCACTCTGTTCCGACCCCTATTCTTCGCGATGTAGAGGGCGTCATCAACCCTCATCAAGAAACTGTCTACACCGTCTTTTTTGCTGAACTGTGTCACACCCAAACTTATGGTGATACGGTTCACGCCTTCAAAGGAATGCTTCTCTGTCGCTATCCTCAGCCTTTCTGCCAATGCCGTGGCATTCTCTAAATCTGTCTCCGGACTGAGTATCAGAAATTCCTCACCGCCCCATCTGCAGAAGTAATCAGTATTCCGAAGATTCCTTTTTACGATTTCAACCAGAGTTCTTAACACAGAGTCGCCAACGTTGTGTCCATAGGCGTCGTTTACCATCTTGAAGTGGTCTATATCAAACATAATAAAGGAGAGGTGCGATTTATACCTCATTGCCTTGTTTATCTCCATTCCCAACAGTTCGTCCATTTTGCGTCTGTTGAATATACCTGTCAGCGCGTCAGTAGTGGCTAATCTTGCAAGTTCATCCTGTAGTTTCTTACGCTCTGTGATATCCCGAATAATACCGGTATAAAATGTCCCTTCTTTCGTGTACCAAAAGGAAACCGTGAGTTCAATCGGAAATTCGCTACCGTCTTTCTTCAATCCGTCAACTTCAACGGGTTTTCCATAAAGCTTAGATTCGCCGGTCAAGCGCACTTTCTCTAATCCTCTTTCATGGGCGTCTCTGTACCGCTCAGGCATTAAGATAGCAAGCTCCTTACCCACAACTTCATCTTCCGCATATCCAAACATTTTCCGTGCGCCCTCATTCCACAAAATGACATTGCCGCTGGCGTCGGCAAGGATGATTGCATCGGTTGCGGTACTCACCACGGAATGGAATTTCTCTTCGCTTTTTTGCAGTACCTCCTCCATTCGTTTGTGTTCGGTAATTTCTTCAGAGATTTCCTCTGCCATAGCATTAAAACTACTGGCTAGGGTACCAATCTCATCCCTGCGAGGTATCTTTACTCTATAATCTAATTCTCCACCCGCAAACCTTTCTGTTGCATTTATTAAATCCTTGATGGGTCTTGACGTTGAGACAGCAAAGACAATTCCCAGGCAGGTAACCGCAGCAGCGCAAACTACCCCCAAAATCAATGCAATAATGCCCAACGTCTTTATCGGAGCAAATGCCTCCGCCTTGTCTATCTCTGCCAAGAGTATCCATCTATATTCGGACATATCCATCGAGGCGCCAACAATGGGTACACCCCTATAGTCAGGATAGATACCAACCATCTCTTTACCATCCTCAATAATCCTGCGAACAGGCTCCGTATCCACCGCCTGTTTGAGGGGTGCATTATCTATGAACCTTGACACGGTGAGCATTATTTTGTCTCTATTGACCAGGTATGTTTCTCCCGTCTCTCCCATTCCGACACGGTTGGTTGTAATTTCATCCAGAACTAAAAGGTTATAGACATTGATAATGACACCAAGATAGTCAGCGCCTTTCTTGGAAATAATCGGCGCAGAGACCAATATGCAGTTTACATCAAGTTCAGGAAAATAGCACGGTTGGGCAACATACGCCTCGCCATATTTCCTGCTTATCCCTTGTGTAAATACGTCTTGGCCAGACATGTCCTTGCCAATTAACTTCTCGTGAGAAGAAGAAACAACCTTACCGCGCTTGTCCACAATGGCTATTGACATAAGACGGGTAGATAGCCGTAGCTTATTCTCTAAGAGGTGTTTATTTAAACTCATTACTTCCTGCTGTTTCGCAGCCTTTCCACGAATGATTGCATCGAGTCTCTCTATTATAAATCCATCAGTGCTAAAATCTACGGTGCATCCTTTCATTTTCTCCATAAAAGACAGGACGTGCTGTTCCTTCGCTTCTGCAACTGACTTCATGTGATCCATAACCCTGTCCCTCAAGCCGCTCCTGGAGTAGAAATAGTACACCGTCGTGATTATGGCAATAGGCATGAGAGAGATGCAAAGCGCAAATACGAGTAATCTGCCCTTAAATGATAGGAATGATTTCATTTTAAAATACCTCTGTATTTTCACCCCATCGCATTGCTCCTTAAATAATTATAGTAGACGACATAAATTAGGCTGCCTTTGGCAGCGACTTTTTTTGATATGCAATAAATTGTCCATCACAAACAACCCCCTGAATCCCCCTTTGCTAATCTCCCTTGATCCCCCTTTAATAAAAGGGGGGCCGGGGAGATTTATTAACCTATTTTTGTCGCTCACTACCTGTTCCAAAAGGATTTTAAAGAGGTTGTTACTATGGTATGGTATGGTATGGTATGGTATGGTATGGTATGGTATGGTATGGAAATCATCCCTAAAAGCAACAAACTTGCCACTGCACGGTTTAAGTGAGAAATCGGACTGTCTATTTGTCTTCACCCGATGTCATCCTTATATGGTGAAATGGAAAAATCCCACAAAACAAGAGGAATTAAAGTAAATATTCCAGCTGTCCCTTCTTTGAAAAATGGGGCGGAGTGGGACTTCCTGCGCTAAGCTTACAGCTTTTGGCGCCGAGTAAATAACCATTTTATTCCTTCTTTGCATTCGCAGCGTGAGCGGTGTGCAACTGGGCAATTATGGGCTGCATGAGGTGCGCTGGCACGATATCGTAGTGCGAAAATTCCATGGTAAATGAACCCTGCCCGCCGGTCATAGATTTAAGTTCCGCCTCGTAATTAGCTAGAGAAGACATGGGAATGGTAGCACGTACAACCTGCAAATCACCCAAGGCATCCATCCCCTTGATGTGCCCGCGATGGCTGGAGAGATTTCCGGTAATCTCACCCATAAATTTTGCCGGAGCGGTAATCTCGATGTTGACAATAGGCTCAAGAAGGACAGGCATTGCATGATTGAAGGCGTCCTGGAACGCATGAGATGCCGCTATCTTGAAAGAAGCTTCGGAAGAGTCCACATCATGATACGAGCCATAAAATAATCGCACGCTTAGATCAACAATGGGATGCCCAATTAGTATGCCCTTGTCCAAGACCTCCCGAATTCCCTTTTCAACGGCAGGAATGTATTGACGGGGGATTGATCCGCCCACTATCTCATCTACAAACTCAAACCCAGCGCCCCTCGCCAGCGGTTCAATCTTAATATGCACCTCGCCGTATTGGCCATGTCCGCCTGATTGTTTTTTGTGCTTATACTGCGCCTGGGCGTTGGCTGTAATGGTTTCCTTGTAAGGGATTTTCGGCGTATGTGTCTCCACATCAATTCCAAACCGCCGTCTTAATCGGCTGATCATCACCTGTAAATGGAGGTTGCTCATGCCGGTAACAACCAACTCATTGGTCAGCGCATTATGGGAGACCCTGAAGGTTTTATCCTCTTCGGTAAGTTTGTGAAGGCATTCGCTGATCTTTTTCTCCGCTCCTTTACTTGTGGGTATCAGTGCCAGCGATGACATTGGCGTTGGAAATGATATATCGGGTAATTTTACCGGATGGAGAGGGTTGCAGATGGTATCTGAGATATGTATGTCTTCCAGCTTGGATACGGCAATAATATCCCCAGGAATGGTCTTTGAAACGGGTTGTTGTTCCTTTCCGAAGACCCGGTAAATATGTCCAACCTTACTCGTTTTTTTACTTGTTGTATTGTAAAATGAAAGTTCATTATCCATCATTCCTGAAACCACTCTGAAATAACTTAATTTTCCAACAAATGGATCAATTACCGATTTAAACACATAGGCGATAAAAGGAGCGTCTTTTGAGGCTTCCAGGATAATTTCCTGATTTTTTTGCATATCAATAGCCGTCCACTTTACTCCCTCCAACGGAGATGGCGAAAAGGTAGCTATTGCGTCCAACACATCTTCAATTCCCAAGAGTTTTTTGTTAGAGCAACAGAGGATTGGTGCAATATTCCCGCCCGCAATGGCTTTAACAAAGCAGGATTGCAATGCCACCCTATCAATTTCTTTTCCGTCGAGGTATTTTCCCATCAATGCATCATCAGCAGAGACGATGGCTTCGATTAAGGCGTCATGCGCCGAGTGTGCATCGCACACAATTCCGTTTGGCAATGGGTTGGGTAATCCAAGTAAATTAACAACACCCTGAAAATCGTGCCCTGTTCCGACAGGTAAGGACAGCGGCACACAGATATTCCCGAAGATATTTTTAATGGTTTCAAGCAATGCCGGATAATCTACATTTTCGCCGTCAACTTTGGTTACAACAATTATCCTTCCGAGTTTTCTTTGGCAGGCCATGTCCCAGAGTTTTCGGGTGTTGACTTGAATGCCATCTGTAGCGGATATCGTAATGAGGGCTGTTTCTGCAGCAACAAGAGAGGCGATGGTGTCTCGGATAAAATCGGCGTAACCGGGCGTGTCAATAATATTAATTTCACGCCCCTTCCAGTTACAATGTAAAATGGAAGAGTCTATCGAATGCTTCTTTTCTTTTGCATCGGCGTCGTAATCTACAACCGAAGTACCGTCATCAACCTTACCGAGGCGTTTGGTAGCGCCTGCCTTAAATAGCATCGATTCTACCAGTGAAGTCTTTCCTGAAGCACCGTGTCCAAGGAGTACAATCGTCCGAATGTCTTTTGTCTCATACGGAATCATAGTTTATCTCCAGCACAAGTGTTTTGCATTATCAAGACTTAATCAAGTCATTATACTGCGGTGCGCATGATGACTTAATTTTATTTTTTGATGCAGAGCGAATTACATAGTTGTTTTGCCTCCGAAAATTTGATGTGCCCCGTATACAGAGCCTTTCCAATAATCATGCCCGCAAGGGGCAATTGGCCAAGAATTTCAATGTCATTGAGTGAGGAGATTCCGCCTGAAGCAATAATCGGAGTTTTTACAGATGTTAAGAGCTCTTTCAAGGCTAAAACGTTTGGTCCCTGCAGCATGCCGTCCTTTGAGATATCCGTGTAAATTAAGGCGCAAGGGGATGTCTTTTCTATTTCCTTGGCAAAAGACAGACTTGTCCATTCACACAGAGAAGTCCATCCCTTAACGGCCACCTTGCCGTTTCTTGCGTCAATTCCCACGGCAATACGACCTGGAAATGTTGTACAAAGCTCACTTACCCACGATGGGGAATCGATGGCTTTTGTCCCTACTATCACGCGATCCGCACCCAAATCGAGCACCTTTTTGATGTCCTGGGTAGTCCTCAAACCGCCACCGAACTCGATAGGAATTTTTACGTGTTTGATAATTTGTTCGACAATCGTTAGATTTTTTGGAATGCCTTCAAATGCCCCGTCCAGATCAACCACATGCAGATATTCCGCTCCATGGTCCTGCCACGATTCTGCCACATCCACAGGATTATCAGAAAAGACTGTTTCGGCGTCCTTCCTACCCTGTGTCAATCGTACGCATTTACCACCCTTCAAATCGATGGCTGGTATGATAAGCATAGCTATAAACTACCAAAGTTCTTGATTATAGACAACCCAGACTGCTGGCTTTTTTCAGGGTGAAATTGTGTTGCAAAGATATTATTGTGCCATATCATAGAGGCGAAACGCACACCATACTCCGTCTCGGTGGCAATAACACTTTCATCCTCCGGACAGACATAATAGGAATGAACAAAATACATGTAGGCGTTGGGCGACACATTTTTCAGGATAGGGTTATCCTTTTTTTGAAAAATGATCTGATTCCAACCCATGTGTGGAATCTTCAATCTCCCATTTATTTCATTTTCAGAAAACTCAAACCGAACCACCGTGCCGGGAATAATACCCAAACCTGCATGCTCACCGTCTTCATAGCTTTTAGAAAACAGCAACTGCAACCCAAGACATATTCCCAGGAATGGTTTCCCCGATTGAATCCACTCTTTAAGCGGTTCTATTAATCCCCGCTGCCGCAGACCCTCCATGGCGTCTTGGAAAGCTCCTACACCAGGAAGTACAAGTTTGTCCGCATTTTCGACTTCCCTGGGATGATCGGTAACCTTCACATTAAATCCGAAGCGTTCAAAACCTTTCTCAACACTGCGGAGGTTACCCATCCCATAATCCACAATTACAATCATACTTAAATCTATCCACCGCCCTTTGGCACTATTACAAACTCCACGCGTCGGTTTTTCGCCTTACCCGTTTTTGATTTGTTGTCCGCCATAGGCTGGTATTGCCCGAATCCGGCAATATAAACTCTTGTGGGAGAAACGCTGCATTCTTCCACCATATAATGAAGAACGGCTGCAGCCCTTGCAGCAGACAATTCCCAGTTTGATTTGTATTTATCTTTCTGCTTGCTAATGGGGTCGTTATCCGTATGGCCTTCAATCCTGACTACTTCATTAGCGGCTTCGGACTTAAGGATACCGGCAATTTTCTTGAGAATCGCCTTTGATTGAGGACGCAACGTCGTTTGTCCTGAATCAAACAATATGGCTCCTGGTAGTAATACAGAAACTGCGCCATTCTTTATCCTTACCGTTGCTCCCGTACCCTTCAATTTAGTCTCGAGCGCCTTCCTCGAGTTCTCAAGGCGATTCAGTTCACTCTCATACCGGCTCGCCTTCGAGGATAAATCCGCATTCTCTTGCTGCAGGTTTGTGAGATTTTCACTCAACTGCTGATTTTCCTGCCTTAGTTTCTTAAGTTCAGCACAACCCGTACCTACAACCAACATTCCCAACATCCCAATCAGACAAAAACTGCGAACTATGCCACGCCTTTCAAACATATTGCCCTTTTCCTCCTTTCAAGGTAAAGAAAATAAGCCCGTAAGAATTCATTTTTTACAATCACTATTATTATAAGGTAGGTGACCATGTAAACAAAACGGCAAAAAACTGAATATATAAATTGATACGTTCTAAAAAAAAATCCTGCATGAGAATGCATACCAGGGTGGCCAATGACAAAAATGGCCCGTAAGGAATCAGATGGCTTTTCTTAAATATTAATACAGGAATAGCCATCAAGAGCCCAAAAAATGGCGCAACAAAAAAGACTGCTACCGCCAATTTCCAGCCAACAAACCCGCCTACCATGCACATGAGTTTCACATCTCCAAAGCCCATGGCATCCTTCTTAAGCACCCATTTCCCCAGAACACTACAGATAAATATCAGACCTCCGCCCGCAAGCATCCCTATCGCGGATGCGATTAACGTATCAAACCGGCAGATGCCAACCAGTGAAAAATTTCTCAGGGTATGTTGTGCATCATGCAAACTTGGACATATCGCACTTAAAATAAGGGCTAGTGGAATGCATACAAACGTAACCTCATCGGGAATGATAAATAATTCTAAGTCTACAAAGGTCGATATAACCAGGGCACAACAAAGAACTACGTACCCAACAAAAACGCATGGCGATTCATGCCTACATTGTATAAAGACATAAAACAAGTGTACAAACACGTACCCTGTCAACAACTCTACAAGTGGATAACGTACAGAAATTTTAGTCTTGCAAGTCCGGCAACGACCTCTCAGTAATAGATAGTTCAACACGGGTATATTATCATACCACCTGATGGGTGTATTACAAAGCGGACAAAGCGAACGAGGCGTCACCAGAGATTTTCTTCTGGGAATTCGATAGATACAGACACTCAAGAAACTTCCTATCATTAACCCAGCAAAAAATACAACCCACAGACTTGGATTAGCCGTATCCAAAAGATTTTTATGGATACTAGTATCCCCTTTTTGGAACTACACTTGTTTCAAGTACATTAACCAAAGTATTTTGACGAATACTATCACAACAAATTATCAATTGCAAGATTAAAAGCCATAAATGGCTGCATGAATATTGTGGTTGCTTGAATGTGATATGTCCACATTGTAAAACCTTAAAAATTTCTTAGTTGAAAACCAATCTATTATGACAAACACAAGCTAGAACTAAATTCAGATTTCAAACAAACATTAAGGATAAAAGAGTATAAAATTTATGCATAAGAACTTGAATGTGAGATATTTTATGTTAAACTAATTTTAACAAGGTTTTCAAAGTTACATAAGCATAGCCCAGCAACTTACAAATACCTTAGTTTATTACTTTCATTTGCCCTTTATAAAACGAAAAGGGCAGTTTTTTCTTAAAATAATTTAACTACTATAAATTAGGCAATACATGGATAATGTAATTTCTGTAATTCTCGGAGGGGGACGAGGAGCAAGGCTCTATCCCTTGACAAAAGAAAGATCAAAACCTGCTGTACCGCTTGCGGGCAAATATAGGATCATAGACATTCCTATCAGTAATTGCCTGAACTCCAATCTCAATAAAATTTATGTACTTACGCAATTCAACTCTACGTCACTTCATAGACACATAACCAGGGCGTATAAATTTGATAACTTCTCCAGGGGGTTTATCGAAATCCTGGCGGCAAACCAGACCATAGAAAGTATGAATTGGTATCAAGGCACTGCTGATGCCGTTCGGCAAAACCTTCGTTTTTTTAATCAACCCAATATCGATCTCGTTTTGATACTCTCCGGTGATCAGCTTTACAGAATGAACTACCAACAGGCGATAAAAGAGCATATCAGGACGGGGGCAGAAGTGACCATCTCGGCAATTCCCGTGGAAAGAAAACACGCCCATAGTTTCGGTATTTTAAAGGTTGACGAACAAGGACGTATTATCGACTTCTTTGAAAAACCAAAAGATGAAAGGATTATCGATTCTCTGTCGTTAAATGCAGCCACTTTTGACAGACACGGTGTTAGCGCCAAAGGCCGTACACTCATTGCGTCAATGGGCATTTATATTTTCAACTTAGAGGTGCTGAACGACGTATTAAGGGAAACAAATCAATCAGATTTTGGCAAAGATATTATCCCAGAGATAATTAAAAAAAGACGCGTATATGCTTACTTTTTTGACGGTTACTGGGAGGATATCGGGACAATAAAATCATTTTATGAGGCTAATTTGAATCTGACGTCTCTTACCCCCAGTTTTGATCTGTATAATGAAAAAACGCCGATTTATACCAACCCGCTTTTTTTGCCAGGATCCGTTATCAACTCGTGCAAAATTACCCAGTCCATTATTGCGGATGGATGTGTTATTAACAACGCAGAAATACATAATTCCGTCATCGGAATCAGGAGTATTATTGGTCAAAACACTCTCATTCAAGACTCTATCATCATGGGTGCAGATTACTATGAAACAGACCCCAATATCAGAGCCAATCGGTTGAAAAATATACCGGATATAGGAATTGGCAATAACTCCCGCATCGCAAGGACAATCGTTGATAAGAATGTCCATGTTGGAGAAAATGTGAACATAGGAAATGTAAATCAGGTAGAACAGCTTGACGCAGAAAATTACATGATTCGTGATTTTATAGTCATCGTACCCAAAGGCAGTGTTATACCCTCAAATACCGTTATTTAGTTTTACATTCCAAAAATATGTAAATCCCCCTTTGCCCTCCTTTAAGGAAAGTGGGATTTTTATCGTCATTTGTGGATAGGGATTTCATGAATATTTTATAGAAAAATCTAATTAGCAAAACGTTATGTCAGAATCACATAATTTATTCCGCTCTGTGAGGATTATCAGCGCCTGTACCTTCTTAAGCCGCATCCTCGGTCTCGCAAGGGACATGATATGCGCTAGCATCTTTGGAACAGGTATGGTATGGGACGCATTTACCGTTGCCTTCAAGATCCCAAACCTGTTTCGGAGACTCTTTGGCGAAGGCGCCCTCAGCGCAGCCTTTATTCCCATCTTTACTGAACACATTGAAAAGCGTGGCAAGGCGGATGCGATGGCTTTTGTCAATGTCATTGCTACAATACTCATCATTATCCTGGGTGGAATTGTCCTAATAGGCGAGGGATCTTTCATCGCCATTCCCAAGATATTCCATGTGCAGGAAAAATGGCAGCTCATATACAAATTACTTATCATCATGTTTCCGTATGTCTTTTTCATTTGCCTCGTGGCCTTTATGGGTGCCGTACTTAACACCCTTCACCATTTTTCCATGCCCGCCTTTGCCCCTGTTGTCATGAACATATGCTGGATATTGGGAGCTGTCTTATCCCCCTATACAGGGAAAACATTAGAGAAGATGATCTATGCGGTCGCCATTTCGACATTTCTCTCTGGTCTCGTCCAGGTAATCATCCATATTCCCATACTCAAGAAAAAAGAGCTATACTATCGGCCTGCTCCTAACTTTTCACACCCCGACGTGAAACTGGTATTAACTCGTATGGCGCCCATTGTTTTTGGATTAGCCGTCGTTCAGATAAACGTTTTACTTGATAGCATTATTGCCGTTGGATTTGCTGCCCCTCCAGGTGGTCCAAATTACTTCAGTTTCGCAGGAATGACCATACATTATCCAATGAAAGCTGGCGCTGCGTCTGTGCTGTATTATAGCGATCGACTAATCCAATTCCCTCTCGGCGTTTTCGGTATCGCCATGGCCACAGCGGTATTCCCACTCTTCTCTACCCATGCAGTACGAGAAGATTGGGATAACTTCTCGATTGCCTTCAATAAGGCTTTAAAATTTATTCTCTTTATAGGCATACCTGCCTCTCTGGCTATTATCATGCTTCGAGAACCCATCGTAGATCTCCTTTACAGAAGAAATCAGTTTAATGCAGAATCCGCATACAGGACAACAACCGTAATTCTCTTCTATGCCATTGGAATATGGGCGTACTGCGGACTGCATGTATTGATTCGTGCATTTTACTCAGTTAAAGATACAACCACACCTGTAAAAATCGGGGCGGTGTGCGTTGGTATTGATTTTATCATGAACATTACTTTTATATGGTTTTTGCGGGAAGGTGGTCTAGCCCTATCCACCGCCATCAGCGCTATCATACAGATTATTATTTTAACCATCATTTTACAAAAAAGACTCCGCATCAAGATAGAAAATGAGGTTTTTGTCTCGATGCTTAAAACAGTAATTGCCTCTGCGGCAATGGCATTGGTTTGCTGGTTTACCCTCAGGATGTTTCCCGCTTCGGATGGAACTGGCAGTCTTTATTTTAAAGGACTTCGGTTATTTGCCCCTATGGCAGCCTCATTCGCCGCATTTGCTGTCACATCTATCTTACTCAAGTCGGAAGAATTTAGACATATGGTTAAACTCTCCTTAAGAAAATCATAAGCACGGATGAGTAAGGACAATGGAGTCAGACCTCCGTTATTCAAAGCTGCTGCCCTTACACTTTCATGACGTCTTTTTCTTTTTCTCTCTTCTTTGGTGTTCAATTTAGCTGAAAGAATTAAAAAAATTGCAATCTTCTTCGTTTTTTGTTCTAATATCACCACAAATGGGAAAAAGCAATTTCCTATCAGTTCATCTATATCTATAAAAAGGAGGAAAAAAATGAGTAAAGGAACAGGAGCTCGTAAAGAAGAAAAGAAAAAACCTACCAAAACCCTCAAAGAAAAGAGAGCAGATAAAAAGGCTAAAAAGAAAGCTTGAGTAACGGCATTAAAAGCCTCTGTTGTTATCCTGAATTATTCATGAAATCCTGTATGCAGTGGAATTACTATGTTGTAGAAAAACTGAGTTTTTTGGCGTAATCCCAAAAAGTTTTCAGATGTTATAGGATGGAAAATCTTTTTAAGCAGCAAACAAAAACCCCCAATATCCTTTTACCGATATTGGGGGTTTCATGTCGTAATTATAACGATAAGTTAAGTGACTACTCCATATTTTTATAAAACATATCTATTGTAATTGATTATTCTTTAAAATATAAGAGTGCGCTTTTCAATAAACTTATAATTTGACTACGTTTGTGGCCTTGAAGCCCTTCGTGTCCTTCGTGACCTCGAACTCGACCTTATCTCCCTC
>Ga0105164_10000644_pt1 | contig 23669 bp, 22 predicted proteins | sample VDWuncwatermetaG_FD_89674 | JGI IMG/M metagenome (GOLD analysis project Ga0105164, IMG submission 89674) | Wastewater microbial communities from Netherlands to study Microbial Dark Matter (Phase II) - VDW unchlorinated drinking water | ecosystem: Environmental > Aquatic > Freshwater > Drinking...
ATCGTGGCGCCCATACTGCTGGCCTGCGGCAGCGAGGAGCAGAAGCGGCGCTACCTTCCTCGCCTAGCCCGAGGCGAGATCACCTTCTGCCTCGGCTACACCGAGCCGGAGTCGGGCTCTGACCTCGCGTCCCTCCAGACCAGGGCTGTCCGCGAGGGGGACGACTACGTCATCAACGGTCGCAAGGTGTTCACCAGCGGCGCCGAGTCCAGCGAGTACTGCTGGCTGGCCGCCCGCACCCATCCTGACGCGCCCAAGCACGCCGGTCTGTCCGTGTTCATCGTGCCCATGGACTCGCCGGGCGTGGAGATACGGCCTCTGGTCAACATGCTGGGTGAGAGCTGGTTCAACGAGGTGGTGTTCGAGAACGTGCGGGTGCCCCTATCCGAACGGGTAGGGGATGAGAATCGCGGCTGGCAGGTGCTGACCTCGGCGTTGGGAGTGGAGCGGATCACCATCTACCGGGCCTTCCTGCACCTGCGGGCTCTGTGGGCGCTGGTGCGCTACGCCCGGACGGCCCGCGACGGCGAGCATCCATGGGACGACGCCGAGACCCGGCAGCGCCTGGCCCAGCTCCGCATCGATTTCGAGGTGGCCCGCCTGCTGCTGTACCGGGCCGTCCAGATGCACAGCCGGGGACTCGAGTTCCGGGCCCAGGCGGCGATGGTGAAGTTGTTCAACACCGAGCTGGTCCAGCGCCTGTACCAGGCTGCGATGGCCCGACTTGGCCCCTATGGGGCGCTCAAGGAAGGATCACGGGCACCTTGGAATGGCGCCATAGCTCACGCCTACCTGTCAGCGGTGCAGGAGACCATAGGCGCCGGCACCTCCGAGGTGCAGCGCGAGATCATCGCCCTGCGTGGCCTGGGCCTGCCGCGCGGCTAGCGCCGGCGCTCACGGCGGATATGGAAAACGTTGGGTGGGCAGCAAGGGCTCGAAGCTAATGAGGGCCACCACACGGCCTGTTCGGCCACCTTATGCGGTCTTGGCCATCCGGGCCGTGCACTCATTGATATCGCTGTGGTTCATGGGATGCCTGGCGTATGTCTACTACGCCGCTCTGACGCGCAGGCGGACGCGCTTCCTGGCCGTGGCTTCCGGGGCGCTGGCCGCCGAGGGCGCGATAGTGGCCGTCAACCGCGGAGACTGTCCGCTCGGCACGGTCCACCGGAAGTACGGGGACGAGAAGACGTTCTTCGAGCTGTTTGTCCCGAGGCGCGCCGCCAAGCGGGCAGGGCCGTTCCTTGCCGCGGTTACAGTGCTAGGGTTCGCCCTGGTATTGGCGCGCCCGCCGCGCCGTGTCCGAGAGGGCCGGCCAAGCGGCTAGGTCTCCAGGGCCTCCTTCAGCTTCCCCAGCGACTCCTCGATCTCGTTCTGGAAGACCCGGTTCATGAACAACAGGTCGAACAGCGCGCCCAGCGGGCCAAAGGGTGGCTGGTACTCAATCGTCCACTGTACGAGGGTGCTGCCGTCCACGGGAGTGAAGGTCATGCGGCCCTGCATCGTCGCGCCGCTGGTGGCACGGCGCGCGAAGGACTCGTTCGCCTCGTACTCCGTCCATTCGGCCTCGAACGTCTGGGTGCGCGGCCCTAGCTTGAACACGCAGCGATCGGTGGTCCCCGCGCTCTTGCCGTCGCCGGACGTCACCTCGATCTCCTTGATGAAGGTGATCCAATCGGGTTGTCTGGCCGCGTCCACTGCGAAGGCAAAGACGTGCTCGCGGGGGGCGTCGATCTCTATAGACTTGACGATGCGAGGCAGGTGGCACCTCCTGGGTCACGCGCGCTACGACGGAGGCTAATATGGCGCGCCCAGCGTGTCAAGACGCCTGTCAAGACGATGGTTGCGGGTCTTGCCCCAGGCAGTATAATTATAGGGCGAGAGCGGAAGTGGCTCAGTGGTAGAGCACCTCCTTGCCAAGGAGGGGGTCGCGGGTTCGAATCCCGTCTTCCGCTCCATCCTTTTTCTTTGTCGGGCTCGCCTCTGCTTCTGCGCGAAGCGGGGCAGCGGACGACTGCGCCCGCGGCCTAGCGCGGCATCAAGCGCACTACCCCGGGCCTGCTTCCGCGCTCGAGGTGTTACTATCTAGAGTGATGGATGGCACGCTCCCTGGCCACGCCGAGATCAGTCTCAAGGCACGACCCATCGGATGAGTATCACGCGCACCCCAGAAGGCGGCGAGGTCCTGCGCCTGGAGGGGTTGTGGAAACGGTACGGCCGCGTCACGGCGGTCGCCGATTTGAGCCTGCGGGTGTTGGCGGGCCAGGTCTTCAGCTTCCTCGGCCCTAATGGCTCTGGCAAGAGCACAACCGTTGGCATGATCCTGGGCCTGGTGAGACCCACCAAGGGCCGGGCCATCGCCTTCGGGCACGACATGGCGCTCAATCCGTGGCCGACGCTCAAGCGCATCGGCGCCGTGGTCGAAACGCCTGCGTTCTACCCCTACCTCTCGGGTTATGACAACTTGCGGGCCCTGGCCATAATGCTGGACGAGGTGCCGGCAACCCGGATCGACGAGGTGCTCGACCTGGTCGGCCTACGCGATCGTGGTCGTGATCCTTACAAAGCGTACTCCCTGGGCATGAAGCAGCGCCTCGGCATCGCTTCCACCCTGCTGCGCGACCCCGATCTGGTCATCCTGGACGAGCCGACTAACGGCCTCGACCCGGCCGGCACGGCCGAGGTGCGCCAGTTGATCCGCCGCCTGGCCGAAGAGGGCAGGGCGGTTTTCCTGTGCAGCCACCTCCTGCACGAGGTGCAGGCCGTCAGCGACCGCGTCGGTATCGTCAAGAGAGGTCGGCTCATCGCGGAAGGGGCGGTCGAGGAGCTCCTGGGCCGCGGCCACTACCTCCGGCTGCGCACCGAGGATAACGGGGCGCTGGCGCGCGCCCTGGACGCCATCCCTTGGGTCAGCCATGTCGAGTACCTCGATGGCTCCGTGCGCGCGGCTGTACCTCCGGCCAGAGCCGCGGAGCTGAATAAGGCGCTGGCTTCCCAGGGAATATATCTCTCGGAGCTGGCGCCCTGGGAGACTGATCTGGAGAGCGTCTTCCTGGAACTGACGGGCGAGGCCAGCCAGTTATGACTCAGCTGATCGCCGTTGAGTTCTTCAAGCTCCGCAAGAGGATGATGACCTGGGTCGTCGCCCTGCTGCTGGTGGGGCTGGTCGTCCTCCTGTATTCGATTCTCTGGAGCGTCAGCGGAAGAGTGACGACGTTCGGGCACGACGCGAGGTTTACCGGCGAGGAGCTGCGCAGGGCGCTCTTCCTCCAGACCTCGGTGCCCTTCTCGCTGTCGATTGTGGGCAGCTTCGGGATCATCCTGGCGGTGGTCCTGGCGGCCGGCGCGGTGGGGAGCGAGTACTCGTGGGGGACCGTTCGCCTGATGGCGACGGCCTCCAGAGGTAGGGTGCAGCTCATGGCGGCCAAGCTGATCGTCGTCTGCGGCCTGGTTATCGCGGGGGCGCTTCTCGGCGTCGCCGTCGGCCTCGTCTACAGCTCGATCATCACGTTCACCAGCGGCGGCTCCAACTTCGACTTCGTAACTGGCGCGTTTATCCGCGACCAGTTGGAGTCTTGCGCCCGGACGCTATTCGTACTGGCGCCCTATGTGACTATGGCCTTCGCGGCGGCTGTAGTCGGCCGCTCGACCCTCGCCGGCGTCGGCTCAGCTATCGGGTTCGCCTTCATGGAACCGCTCATCAACGGGTTGATGCGAGTGGCCGGCAGCCCGTGGGAGGACATCCCCAGGTTTCTGATCAACGCCAACGTCCAGGTCGTGCTGTTGCAGAACAGCCTTCCCGATGTCCTACCGCACTTCGGGCCCAGCCGCCGCGAGCTGGCCGACCGGCACTTGAATTCACCCGAGGTGGCGGCGCTCATCCTTGGCCTGTACGTGGTCGTCTTCGTCGCCCTGGCCTTCTACGCCTACCGCAAGCGCGACATCACCGCGAGCTGAGAGTGCGCTACAGAGGGGTCGCCGCGGCCTTGTCGGCCCGTGCGTCACTGCGTGACCGGCTCGATGAGGAAGGCGGGGTGGATCTCGTTGTGGCCGTGGACGGTGTCCGTGACCCAGGGGCCGGTGACCCGCACCCGGTCGCCGGGCTTGGGGGCCGGGACTCGCCCCTGGTCCAGCGGCACGATCTCGATGTGAAGAGTGCCGCCCTGGTTCTTGATGTTCCCCTCGTTCAGGAGCCTGCGGTCGTCCCCGCTGACCTCCAGGCCGAACGTTATGTCGCCATCGGAGGCGTGGGTAATGTCGTCGCGGACGGTACCGGTGACGGTAACGCAGGGATCGAGGACCTTTAGGCGGGCGGGGGCGTAGACCCCTAGCAGCGGGTCGGCGGCGGCGCAGCCGTCGGCGTCCAGTTGCCGCTGGCCGGGCGTGGGCTTGACCAGCCCCACGGCTCCAAGCGCCGTCTGAAGAAAGTGGTCGGCGATCCGCCACTGGCCATCCTCCCGAACCAGCGAGGCGACATCGTCGACGGGGACGGAGGTCTGGCCTATCTGAACGCCTAGCGTGAACTCTATCTCCGCCATGTTCCCGGTCACCGCCTGTTCGCCGACTCGCTCGATGGTTACCGAGAGAGGCGTGCCGGCGCTCTTCAGGGCGTTGACGATGGCGCGGACCTGGGCCAGGCCGACGGTTTGGCGGGCGTCCTTCGACAGGTTGGCGTAGGCGCTGTCGACATCGCCGCGGCTGAGGGCTTCGAGGGCGGAACGGACCACCTTCAGGGGCTCCGACTCCGCCACCGGGGACGAGCTCAGGGACGGAGAAGGGGAGGGCGAGGCCGTGGAAGATGATGGTTGCGCTTCGTTGCCGCCGCCGCAGGCCGCCGCCAGCAGGGCCAGGAGCGAGATGATAGCCAGGAGCGGCCGGACAGCGGTGAACATCCAGACTATCGTCCGTCAGCGGCCTCGCTGTTGTCAACGCGAACGCCGCCGGCCGAGCGGTCCCCACCCCACGCCCTACCCCTGCCTCTTCAGCCGGCCCGTCTTCTTCGCCCAGCGTTCCGCCACGGCGAACACGGCGATGCTTCCCGGCACGAGCAGGACGCCGAATAACAGCAGGGTCCACAGCGCGCCCTGGATGTCGGCCACACCCTGGCCGTCGATGACGGCGCCGCGGATGCCGTCCAGGATGTAGGTGGCGGGCGAGATGTAGGCGAAGACCCGTAGCCAGGCCGGCAGGACGTCAACGCTGTAGTAGACGCCTGAGACCAGCAGCAGGGCGGCCTGGATCATGAACGACATCTGGGTGCCGCGCTCGGGATACAGCAGGGGCAGCACCCCGGCCAGGATGCCCAGCCCGGCCACGCTGACGCTGCCCACTGCCAGCACGACCGCCGCGCTGAACCAGTCGGCCTGGCCCAGCTCCACGGTGAAGAAGGGCACGGCGATGGCGAAGATAAGCAACGTGCGCACGATGGCGTGCAGGACGCCGAAGATGGCCATGCCGATCAGGTGGAGGGAGCGCGGCACCGGCGCCATCAACGTGTGCTCGATGGTGCCCTCCCAGCGCTCCCAGGTGACCACCAGGCTGATGTCGTCCAGGACGGCGGAAAGGTAGGCCCAGACCAGCGTGCCCAACAGCAGGAAGAGCACCAGGCTGGACACGTCCTTCCCGCCGGCGATCCCCGCCTGTTCTACCTGCTCGGCGATGAAAGTGATGGCCAGGGTGTTGACGACGCCGTAGACCAGCCAGCACAGCTCCCAGGCCCAGTACCGCTTCCACATGTTGGTCTGGCGCTCCACGAACGCCCAGATCAGGTTCGCCCTGCCGTACCGTGCCGGCAGGGCGATTCGCTCCGCGATGTTAGCCACTGACCATCACCCCCTCCGGCTGCTCGTCTTCCTCGATGCTGCGGCCGGTCAGTTCCATGAACACTGTCTCCATGTTGATGCTCTCCAGGGGGCGGCCGCTGGCGACCATTTGCCGCAGCTCCACAGGCGTCCCCTCGGCGACGATGCTCCCGCCCGCCAGGAACGAGATGCGGTCGCACAGCAATTCGGCTTCCTCCATGTCGTGGGTCGTCAGCAGGATCGTGGCGTCGTGTTCGCGGCGCACGTCCTGGATGAACGCCTGCACGTCGCGCTTACTGCGGGGGTCGAGGCCGGTTGTCGGTTCGTCCAGGAGCATGAGCACCGGCGATGTTAGGAAGCAGCGCGCCACGGCGATCTTCTGCTGCTGGCCCCGCGATAGGTGGCTCATCGGCTCCAGCGCCCGCGCCCACTCGAACCCCAGCCGCTCCAGGATCCCGGGCACCAGCCTTTTCACCGTTCGCGGCGACAGCCCGTACACCCGGCCGAAGAAGAGCAGGTTTTCCAGCGCCGACATGTTGCGGAAGAACGAAGGGTCGGCGGACACCCGGTTGATCAGGGAGCGCACTTTCATCGACTCCTGCACGACGTCCAGGCCGAAGATGCGCACCTCGCCCTCATCCGAGAGCAACAGGGTGCTCAGGATGCGGACGAGGGTCGATTTGCCGGAGCCGTTAGCGCCGATGAGCCCGTAGATCTCGCCGCGCCGAATCTCGAAGGAGACGTTGTCCAGCACGCGCACCGGGCCGCGCTTGCCGTCGCCGCTGCGCCGCCAGGGGAGTAGCCGCCAGTAATCGAACCCGCCTCCGAACGATTTGGTGACTCCGGTTGCCTTGAGGGGCAACGTATTCATCTCGACTGCGCTCCGTTCCATTCCATCTGTGGCTTTAGGACAACAAAAAACCCACTACTTCTCGTGGTAGTGGGCCGGGACTGGCTGCGCCGCGCTTCTAGTTAATCAACGCTCCCGCCTGAAAGTGGGCGCACTCATCCCACCCACACAAGCGCCCCCGTTGGGGCCGGTGCGGCCCGCCAGGAGCACCGGGGTGCCGAAGAACTCTCTCATCGCTTAGTGCGCCCTTCCTTTCGTCGACCCGGGAAAGCGATAGGCTAGCCAGCATACTAGCACCGGCGTCCTCAGGCTGTCAAGCGAATGGCCTGCGTTCACACTTGGATGCTTAGCAGACGGGCGGCGTTGCCGCGCAGGATCTTTTCCCGCACGTCCTCTCGAAAGGGCGCCTCCGCGAAGTCGCTCAGCCAGCGGTCCGGCGTGATCGATGGGTAATCGGAGCCGAACATCATCCGGTCCTGGAGCAGGGTGTTTGCGTACTGCACGAGCTGCGGCTGGAAGTACTTCGGCGAGTAGCCGGAGAGGTCCATGAACACGTTCGCCTTGTGGAGCAGGACCGCGATCTGCTCATCCAACCAGGGGAAGGCGGGGTGGGCCATGATGATGGTCAGCTTCGGGAAGTCCGCCGCCAGGTCATCGATATAGGGGATGGGGGCGCAGTACTGGGTCTTGATGCCGCCGCCGCCCGGCATCCCGGCGCCGATGCCCGTCATGCCGCTGTGGAACAGCACCGGAACGGCCAGCCGGGCGCAGGCCTCCCACAGCGGATAGAACCGCCGGTCGTTGGGGTAGAACTGCTGGAGGCTGGGGTGGAACTTGACGCCTCTTAGACCCAAGTCCTCCACACTGCGCCGGACCTCGTCGACCGCCTTACGCCCCTGCCAAGGGTCTACCGAACAGAACCCGATGAACTGCTTGGGGTACTTGCGAACGATCGCCGCCACCCAATCGTTGCGGACGGGCGGCTCCCCGGTCGTCGACTCCCAGTCCGAAGCCAGCAGAACTCCGAAGATGTCCCGCTCCGCGTAGTATGCCGCCATCTCGCCGGCGTCTTTGGGCGGCGGCGCGGAGCGGAAGTAGGAGCGCAGCTCCTCGGCGAAGCGAGAAGGCGGCGCGCCGGGCTCGTTGGGCGGGTGGATGTGCATGTCGATGGCTCGGGGCATGGCGACCTCCCGCTCAGTGGCCGCGGCGGAGCAGCCACGCACGGTCCGGCGCTGGGCCGTAGCCGGACCATTTCTCGAACTCCACCACAAACACCGATTCGCCGTCCTCTAGTGAGGGAATCAGCCAGCCACGGAGGGTGGCGGCGCCGGCGTCGCTGTAGACCAGATAGACGTCGCCGTACAGACGCCGGACCTCCTCCGCGGGCACGTGGGCGCTCAGCGTCTCCTCGATGACCGGCCCCAGCGGGCGGCTGGCCGACCAGCCGCTGACGCAATGCAGGTTCCCCGGCGCGAGCGGCATTTTCGCTCAGCCTAGGTGCCGCCTGAACCAGCCGACGCACTTCTCCCAGGCATCGGCGGCGGCCTCGGGCCGGTAGCTGGGGCGGTCCTCGTTCATGAAGGCGTGGCTGGCCCCCTTGTAGGAGTGAAACTCGTGCAGCGTCCCCAGGCGGGTCAGTTCGGCGTCGATCTTGGTCACGTCGGCCGGGCTGGGGTTCGGGTCGTCCTGGCCGAACAGCCCCATCACCGGACACTGGATGTGTTTGCTGCCGTCGAAGGGGGTGGGGCCTTCGCCCCAGGGGACCATGATGTTGCCCCCGTAGAACACGACCGCCGCCTTCAGGTCCGGCCGCTGCGTGGCCATGAGATAGGCCACGCGACCTCCCATGCAGAACCCCGTGATGCCCACGCTGTCCGCCCTGACCTCCGGCAGGCCCTTCAGGTGCTCGATGCAAGCGTTGACGTCAGCCACGATGCTGACGTCGCGCAGGCGGCCCATGCGGGTCAGGGGGTCATCGCTGGCGCTGGGGTCCTCGCGGTGGTACAGGTCGGGCGAGATGGCCACGAATCCAGCCGCGGCGAAGCGGTCGGTCATCCCCTGGACGAAGCTATCGACGCCGCCGGCGTGCTGGATAACCACGACAGCCGGGAAGGGCCCAGCGCCAGCGGGCGCGGCGACGTAGCACCGCATAAGGCTGCCCTGGACGGTTACGGTGTCCCAGCGTGCGGGCATCTTGTCCTTCCTCCTCCCAGCTCTTTGCTTGGCCTGGCGTCCGCTATACGCATCCTATCATGGCGGCGGCTTGGCAGAGCATCCGCCGGCCCGGGTCCGCCGGCGCCGGGGGGTTGACTTTCGCTCGCAGCATGGGTAATGTCCGGCTGTTAAGGCCTGCTAGTACTCAAGGGGATTGCTGTATGTGGCAAGGAACGACGCTGAACTCACTGGGCAAGGCGATGACCCCGGGCCGCGTCTCTGCCCCGGCTATCCTGCTGGCGGCGCTGGTTGTCGCCGGCCTGGCCTGCAGTTCCGGCGGCGAAAAGTCTGGGACCGCTTCGCCCGCAGCCAGCGCCTCGCCGCCCGCCACGCGAACGACAGGGTCCCCGGCGGGCGCCGCGGCGGCTGAGCTGGCCAAGGCTGTCGTCCAGATCGTTGCCCTGGACTCGCAAGGCGCTCCCGTGTGGAGCGGATCCGGCAGCGTGATCTCGGCCGACGGTCTCATCCTGACCAACGGCCACGTCGTGGACGACCGAAAGGGCGAGTATGACCGGCTGGGGGTGGCGCTGCTCAAGCAGACCGATGAGCCGCCGGAGCCAAGCTATCTTGCGGAGATAGTCGCTGTGGACTACGCCCTGGACCTGGCCGTGGTCCGCATCGTCTCCGACCTGGATGGAAAGAAGGCCTCGGTGAACCTGCCGTTCGTCGCCATCGGCGATTCGGACGGTGTGGACATCGGCAACCACATCCGTATTCTGGGCTATCCGGGGATCGGCGGCGAGACCATCACCTTCACGGATGGGGTGGTCAGCGGCTTCACCGCTGAGCGCAGCGTCGGTCACCGCGCCTGGATCAAGACCAACGCCACCATCGCCGGGGGCAACAGCGGCGGTCTGGCGGCAAACGACGCCGGCGAGCTGATAGGGGTGCCGACCATCGCCGGTTCGGGCACGGAGGGCGAGCCTGTTGACTGCCGCTACGTCGCGGACACCAACCGCGACGGCAAGATCGACCAACGCGACACCTGTGTGCCGGTCGGCGGCTTCATAAACGGCCTGCGTCCGGTCAAGCTGGCCCAGCCGCTGATCGAGGCGGCGCTCAGCGGAAAAGCGTACGTGTCGCTGCTGGCCCCAGAGCCTGAGCCGTTCGGCGGTTTCGACACGGCGCAGGTCGCGTTCGGCAATTTGGTGTTCGCCGACGGCGCAACCGCGGACGATCAGCCCACCAAGGTATGGGACGCCCTGCCGTCCGGCCTGACCAGCGCCTGCGGCTTTTGGGACTACGAGGGTATGGTTGATGGTATGAGCTGGGAGGCCCTCTGGTTCATCGACGGCCAGCCGAGCGAGGAAGGCAGCTTGGTGGACCAGACCTGGGTTGGCGGCGCGTCGGGCAACTGGTGGGTCTGTATCACCGACGACGCCGGGCTGGCCGACGAGCTGTACGAGCTGGTGCTGAGCGTCGAAGGCGACGTTCAGATGTCGGATTCGGTGTTCGTCGGGGGGGTGCATGCGCCCACGAAATTCTCGTTGGAGAACGCCTCCAGCGTACCGGTCTGCCATATATACGTGTCGCCCGTGGGCGCCCAGAACTGGGGCCAGGACGACTTGGGTGCGCAGGCGCAGATCGAGCCCGGCGCCACGGACACCTTGCAGGTGCCGGCGGGCAGGTACGACATGCTGCTGGTGAGCTGCGATGAGCAGAAGCAGCATGAAGTGGACGATCTGGACGTGACCCCGGGCTTCTCCTTTACGCTGACGGACTGATTGGGCTCAGCCGAAGTTGTGGGCCGCCGGGGCTAGCTCGCCGGCCACCGCTAGCGGCGTGAACGATCCGGCCAGCAGGTTCACCAGCCCGTCCCGCCGCTGCAGCTGCCCCTTCACCACGACGAAGGGCTCTGTGCGCACCAGCGCCCGCTGGCGCTCGTACAGGTTCGGCCTGACGATGACGTTCACCAGGCCGAACTCGTCCTCCAGCACCAGGAACACGAACCCTTTGGCCGTGCCCGGCCGCTGGCGGCACACGACCAGGCCCGCCACCTCTACCGGCGCCCCGTCGGGCAGCGATCCCAGCATCGAGCTGGCCGCGATCCCCTCGTGGAGCTGTGGCCGGAGGAGCGCCATCGGGTGGTGGTTCGGCGAGAGGCCGAGGACGGCGTAGTCCGCCGCCAGACGGTCCCAGGGGCTCATTGGTGCCAGCTCAAACCCTGCCCGTCCGGGCATATCCTGAGCCGTGGGCAGCGGTAGGGCGAGCTGCCTCTCCGTGGCGTTGCGGCCCTCCGGCCGGTAAACGAGGCCCAGCTGCCAGAGGAGCTCCCGCCGCTCCAGCCCGAAGGCGTCGAAGGCGCCGCAGGCGATCAGGTTCTCAATGGCCTCCCGCTTTAGGCGCGTCCGCTCCAAAAAATCGAATAGCGAGCGGAACTCGCCGCCCCGCTTTCGCTCCTCCGTCATCTGCCGGGCCGTCGTCTCGCTCAGCCCCTTCACGTAGCGCAGCCCTATCCGCACGGCGAGGCCGCGATCCGGTAGGGGCGCAGCAAGCGGCGCCCCATTGGGCGAGGGGGGTGTAGCGGCGACCTTCAGGTCGCCAGGGGAGGGGAGGTTGTCGCCAGCCGTCTCAGCCACATCACGGGGCGCAGCGAGCAGCGCCCCATTGGGCGAGGCAAGCCTCGCCCCTACGGAATTGTCCCGGAGCAGCTCGATGGTGCAGTCCGCCCTACTGTGGTTGATCTCCGGCGGCAGCACCTCCACCCCGTGCCGCTTGCCGTCATTCACCAGGACGTGGGGGCCGTAGAAGCCCATGGGCTGGGCATTGAACAGGGCGCACAGGGACTCCGACGGGTAGTAGGTGCGCAGCCAGGCCGTCTGGTAGGCCAGCAGGCCGAAGGCGGCGGCGTGGGCCTTGGGGAAGCCGAATTCCGCGAAGCCGGCGATCTTGCCGAACACCGTCTCTGCCGTCTGCATCGACACACCGTTCCTGAGGCATCCCTCCATGAACTGCTGCTTGAGCCTGGCGATGGCCTCCCGCGAGCGCTTGCGGCTCATGGCCCGGCGCAGGCTCTCGGCCTGGCCGGCGGTAAAGCCCGCCAGGGCCATCGCCACCTGCAGCACCTGCTCCTGGTAGAGGATCACTCCCAGCGTCTCCGACAGCACCGGCTCCAGCGACGGGTGGTCGTAGGTCACCGGCTCGCGGCCCAGGCGGCGGTTGATGTAGGGGTTGACGGCCCCGCCCACGATAGGCCCCGGCCGTATGATCGCTACCTCCACTGTCAGGTCCTCTAGCGACCGTGGCCGCGTGCGGGGGAGGGTCTGCATCTGGGCCCGCGACTCGATCTGGAACACCCCCATCGTGTCGGCCTGGCAGATGGAGTCGTACACCCGCTCGTCCTGGAAGTCGATGCGCGAGAGGTCTATGCGCTTTCCCCTGTGCTCCTCGATGAGGTCCAGGCACTCGTCCACCGCCGAGAGCATCCCCAGGGCCAGGAAGTCGATCTTGATCATGCGGGCGTCGTCCACCGAGTCCTTGTCCCACTGGATGAGGACCCGCCCCGGCATCGCCGACTGCTCCAGGGGCACCAGCTCCAGCAACGGCTTCGATGAGATGACCATGCCGCCCACGTGCTGGCTGATGTGGCGCGGGAAGCCGGCGATCTGCTCTACCAGCTCCGCCAGGTGACGCCATAGCGGGGCGCCCAGCTTGTCCCGGTAGTGGGCCAGGCGGGACATCTCCTCCCGGATGCTCTTCGCCGAGCCGCCCTCGCTGACCTTGGCCAGGCGGTCCAGCTCGGCGGCGGGCAGCCCCAGGGCCTTGCCCACCTCCCGCACGGCGCCGCGGAGGTGGTAGGTGGGGAAGGCGGCGACGAGCCCCACGTGCTTGTGGCCGAAGTCCTGCCCGCCGGGCAGGCGGAGCTCGTAGACGCGCAGGATCAGCTTCTCGCGGATGTCTCGCGGGAAGTCCAGGTCGATGTCCGGCACTGAGGCCATCTCCTCGTTGAGGAAGCGGCCCAAAAACAGGTTGTTCTTGATGGGGTCGATGTGCGACAGCCCGATGAGGTAGCAGATTAGGGAACCGACGGAGGAGCCGCGGCCGCGGCCGGGGGGACCGTGAGGCGGGCGACCCCTGACATCCTCGGCCACCTGGTAGGCGAGCTGGAGGATCTCGCGGTGGATGAGGAAGAAGCCGGCCAGGCCGTGGCGCTGCACCAGGGCCAACTCCTGATCGAGCCGGTCCTGCACTGCTGAGGTAACACGGCTGTACTTGAGCTCCGCCTCGCGGAGGCAGAGTTTTCGCAGGTAAGAGTCCGGCGTCTCGCCTTCGGGGACGGGGTAGTCCGGGAAGCGGTAGTCCAGGTCGCGGGTGAGGTCGAACTGGCAGCGCTCCGCGATGTGTTTTGTGTTTAGGATAGCCCCCGGATAATCACGAAAAAGCGCGACCATCTCGGCGGGCGGCTTCAAGAAGTACTCAGAGTTCTCGCGGCGCAGGCGGTGGCTGGCGTCCAGGGTGGTTCGGTTCTTGATCGCTACCAGCACGTCCTGGAGGCGGTGGCGCTCCCGCACGTGGTAGTGGACGTTGCCGGTAGCGACGACGCCCAGGCCCAGGTGCCCGGCCAGCTCGGCCAGGGCGCGGTTGCGACGGGCGTCGCCGTACACCAGGTTGTTCTGCAGCTCAAGGAAGAAATTGCTGGGCCCGAACCACTGGAGATAGCGCCGGGCCGCCTCCTCCGCCTCCCGGTAGCGGCCCTGGGCGACCAGCGAGGGCACCTCGCCCTTGCGGCAGCCGGAGAGGACGATGAGGCCCTCGGTGCCTGCCCTGAGCGCGCCGTCAGGCGCAGTCGAAGGGTGGCCGGCGAGCACCTCCGGCTCCACGCAGGGCTGGCCCCGCTCGTGGTCCAGATGGGCGTGGGTGAGGAGGCGGCAGAGGTTGGCGTAGCCGCGCTGGGTCTCGCAGAGGAGGGTCAGGTGGTGGCCTGCCCTCACCCCCGGCCCCTCTCCCGCTTGCGGGAGAGGGGTGACCCTGAGCCTGTCGAAGGGTCGGAGGGTGACCTCAGCGCCGGTGATAGGGCGGAGGCCCCACGCTTTGGCGCACTGGGCGAACTCCATGGCCCCGTGCAGGCCGTCGTGGTCCGTCAGGGCCAGGGCTTCGTACCCCAGCTCCCGCGCCCGCAGCACCAGCTCCTCGATGTGGGAGGCGCCCTCGAGGAAGGAGAAGTTGGAGTGGGCGTGGAGTTCGGCGTAGGAGGTCATTGTTTACACGCTGAGGCGGTTGGTATATACTAAAGTCGTTCTGGTATAGCGAAAGAGGTCCGATATGGCTACTGCAACGGTGTCCGGCAAGGGATGGGTGGTCATCCCCCAGGAGATCCGCAAAAGGTATGGCCTGAAGAAGGGCGCTAAGGTGCACATCATCGACTATGGCGGCGTGGTCGCCATAGTGCCCGCTTCCAAGGACCCCATCGCCGAGGGGTTCGGAATGCTTAAGGGTGGGCCTTCGCTGACCAAGGCTCTGCTAGAAGAACGGCGATGGGAGCTAGAACGAGAGGAACGAGGCCTACCGCCGCCTAAGCCACAATCGTGACGACGGCCACGCCCCTGTTCGTTCTGGACAGCTTCGCGCTCCTGGCTTTCTTTCAGGTTGAGCCTGGGGGCCCGCGGGTGCGGCAGCTGCTGGAAGAGGCGGCGCAGGGCAAGGCCCGCTTGGCTATAACAACTGTCAATCTCGGCGAAGTCGTCTATCGAACAGAGCGCCAGCACGGCCTGGAGCGGGCCCAAGAGGTACTCGGGAAGATCGCGGAGTACCAACCAACGGTCGTGGAGGTAGACCGCGAACTGGCCTTGGCCGCTGCCCATTTGAAGGCAAGACACAAGATGGCCTACGCCGACTGCCTGGCGGCGGCCCTGGCCCAGCGTCTGGGCGCCCCTGTCGTCACCGGCGACCCGGACTTCCAGCAGCTCGAGGGCGTCGTCCCTGTAGAATGGCTGCCGGCAGCCGAGCCCCAGTAGCTCCCGCGCCCTCAGCACCAGCTCCTCGATGTGGCTGGCGCCCTCGAGGAAGGAGAAGTTGGAGTGGAGGTGGAGCTCCGCGTACATGTTCGGCTCACTCAAGGCTCTCTTGACGGCGGCTCCGACAACGCGTTCAGCGGCGGGTTGGCCTCCACCAGACGGAAGGCATTCTTCCCCTGGTACAAGACTTGGAAGTGGCGCTGCATCCCGATTGCTACACCGCTAAAGAACTGTGGCCGGCGCGTCACCAGGTATTTGGCCTTCCGCAGTGGATCGTTTCCCCGATCTGGGGCCTCTATGTCCACTTCAGCCCCGTGCGACTCAATCTCTGCAAGCAGCCGCTCTAGCTGCGGTGCCTGTTCCTTGATCTCGATACACCATAGGAGCCGACCGTGGCGCCGGACCGCCAGATCCATAAGTTCATCTTCGAAAGTAAGACGAAGTGAGGCCTCTTGGCACGGCTCCCAGAGGCGAGCGAAGAACGCTACCTGAACGTAGTACTCCCAGTTGCACTGAGGTTCGGCGGCACCGCTCCGTTGGCTGAACCACTTGTAGGGTCCCTTGCCGAGCGCGTTGCCTGCTACATCGAACTGGAGACCGCGCTCCAAGATGAGGCCCGCGTCAACTCCATAGCCGATCCACTCAAGCGTCCAATCGGTGAGGCGCTCTCGCACGCGTTGGTAGAACGCTTCATTTGGTAAGCTATATCCCCACGCGTCACAGACTGCAGCTACCCAGTCGCGAAAACGACGCTGAAAAACCTCAACGTAGAAGGCCATGGAATCTCCTGTTGTAGGCCTGCCATCCCACCTCGTCAGTAAGCCTGCTTCGCCCATCTCCCGCTCACCAGGTCCCGGTATACCGTCACTACCCGCCCGTCCTCCAGGAGAAGCGAATAGTACGCCTGCGACACCGGCTGCTGCCGCCACCACTCGTCGTCGATGCGCCAGGTCTCCAGCACCGCCTCCACGGCATAGCGGCGGCCTGTGAGCCAGACGGCGGTGGGCCGGCCATCCTCGGCGGCTTCCACGCGCAGCGGCCGCGGGCGGTTTAGGGCCCGAATCCTGCCTGCCGTCACGGCAGGTCGAGCAGGGCCATCCGCCGTTCGGGGATGCGCGACCACGGCTCCACCTCCACCACCTTTCCGAGGGGGATCTGTCCCTGCTGGGCGCGGAGCTGTCGCGCCGCCTCCTCCACCTGCCGCCACAGCTTCCCCTTTCCGTCGAACATGGCGGCCTGCTTGCCGGACTCGGCGCTCAGCCCCACCAGCTCCAGCTCCAGCTCCTCCACCGGCCGCTGCGGCGGCCTGCGGACGATGGCGCTCTTGACGGCGAACCAGGCGTCCCTGGGGTCCGCCAGGGCCTCCCGGAAGGGCACGGGGAGCTCCCAGGTCCCGCTCCCGTCCAGGGCGGCGCGCACCACCGCCTTGCGCACCCAGCGGCCCTTGCGGCCGGAATCGCCGTAGGCGGCGTAGACCAGCCGCTCGACGCCCGCCAGGATCGCCTCCAGGGCCACGGCCGGGGCCGGCAGTTGGAGCCGCCGGATAACTGTCTCCTCCCGCACCCGCGGCGCCAGGGGCTCGCTATCGATGCCCTGGGACAGCTCCCAGCAGCGCTTTCCCTCCGGCCCGAACTGGGCCTGAAACGCCCCCAGGGGCAGCCGGGCGATATCGCCCATGGTCGCTAGCCCCAGCAGGCCGAGCCGCCAGAGCATGGCTTCGCCGGCGGGCAGGTGGTTCACGGGCAGGGGCGCCAGGATGGATGCCTCCTGGCCCGGCGGGATAAGCTTTGCCAGGCCTGGGCGCATGGTCTCCGCCGCCACTCGGGCCGGAAACTTGCCGCCGGCGACGCCCATGGAGGCCATGAAGCCGGTCCGCCGGTGTAACGAAGCGATGAGCTCCTCGGCGAAGGCCTGGAGGTCAATCGAGAGGCCACTCAGGGAGAGATAGGCGGTGTCCGGGTCGCCCGCCTGCACCTCCGGGCTGAAGCCCTCCAAGAAGTCGAGCACCTCCTCGAACCGGCGCTGGTAGTGGGGGATATCGGGCGGCAGCACCAGCGCCCGCTGACAGAGGCCGATGGCTTCCGACATGCGCATGCCGCGCTTGACGCCCGAGGCCTCGGCGCCCAGGGAGCAGTCCAAGACGGCGGCCTCGCCGATAAGGAGCAGGCGCGCCGTAACATCGGGCCGGCGCTGCCGCTCCACCTCGACAGCGAAGCGGGGGATGTGGACGCAGGCGATGCCTGTCCTGAGCGAAGTCGAAGGGGGCATTTGGCAACCTCGATTCGGCAACAAATGATAGAACATAGGTGCTACTATGTCAAGCGTGCTATGTCCCGGCGACTCCCCTCTTTGCAAGTCAACTTCGGGTTGCTTATCATTAGTCGGGAATCAGGCATGCCGAAGTGGCGGAATTGGTAGACGCGGCAGACTCAAAATCTGCTGGGGGGCAACCCTCGTGCCGGTTCGACTCCGGCCTTCGGCACCAGAAGACAACTCGATAAGCACGTCCGATGCGGAGTGGTGTAAAGGTAGCACAAGGGACTTTGGATCCCTTAGTCCAGGTTCGAATCCTGGCTCCGCAGCCAAGCGCCTGCCTGCCGGGCAGGCGGCAAGGCTGGTACGCGCTCCCCGGTAGCTCAACGGTAGAGCGGGCGGCTGTTAACCGCTAGGTTGTAGGTTCGAATCCTGCCCGGGGAGCCAATCTCCTGTTAAGGGCTCCGTCGAAGGACAACACCCGCAGAAAGGGGCGACATGAAGAACGCACGACCGCTTCTCGGCCTGCTCGTACTCGTGCTGGCGGCGATCGCGGTGCCAGCTTCGCTGGCCCTGGGGGCCTTCGCCGATCACTCCAGCGACCGAGTGACCGGTCCGCCGGCCAAAGTCGTCGCCGCGGGCATGCAGCTCTACGCAGGCTGGAACTTCGTGCCCTATACGGGCACCGCCTGCGCCGACGCCAGCGACGCCTTCGCCCCGCTGGTCGATGCCGGTGTGCTGAATATCGCTTGGCATCACAATAACCAGACTAAGGCCTGGACCAGCTTCGATCCCGACGTGCCGCCCGTGATCAACGACCTGAAGACCTTGTGCCCCAACAATGTGCTTGTGATGAACGTGGCCTCTAACATTGTCTGGAACCCGTGAGCCGCGGAGCGAGGCCCCGCCTCGATGAATACGGATAGAAGGGAGCGGGCACACCCTCTTGCAGCCATCGGCGGTGACGAGTAAGCTGAACGGCAAAGTGCACAGTCTCTGGCTCCCCGATTCAGACGCGTGCCCGGTGGGGCTGGTCTTCTCGCAGAAGGACAGGCGTGCTATAGTAGCTGCGTGCGAAGGCCGAGACGATGACTGAGCCGACGCAACGACCGACGAAATCACCGCTAACCCTCCCTGACGCCGCCAGCCTCACCATCGACGCTATGATCCGGGCGCCCTACGACGGGCAGGACGAACGGGACATCTTCTCCAAGGCAGCTGAGTTTACCCTCACCGAGCAGGCCCGCGCCGCCCAGCTCTACCCCTTCTTTCAGCCCCTGGACAGGAACGATGGCCCCGAGGCCCAGATAAACGGCCGCCGCGTCCTCATGTTCGGCTCCAACAACTACCTGGGGCTGACCCGCCATCCCTACGTCATCGAGGCCGCCCGCAAGGCCATCAGCGAGTACGGGACATCGATGACCGGCTCTCGCCTCCTCAACGGCAGCACCCACCTGCACGAGGAGCTGGAGGCACGCATCGCCCGCTTCCTGGGCAAGGAAGCGGCCCTGGTCTTCACCACCGGCTATCAGGCCAACCTGGGCACGATATCGGCCCTGGTCAGCCGCCGCTCCGTCGCCGTGGTGGACAAGTCAGACCACGCCAGCATCTACGACGGCTGTCAGTTGGCGGACGGCGAGATGATCCGCTTTCGCCACAACGATGCCGGGCACCTGGATACCGTTCTCAAGAGGGTGGGCAAGGGGAAGGCCTGCCTGGTCATCATGGACGGGGTCTTCAGCATGGGCGGCGATGTCGCTGACCTGCCGCGCATCGTGGAGGCCTGCCGCAGGCACGGGGCCCGTCTCCTGGTCGACGACGCCCACGCCATCGGCGTCCTTGGCCAGGGAGGAAGGGGCACCGGCAGCCACTTCCGCCTAGCCGACGAGGTTGACCTGGTCGTCGGCACCTTCTCCAAGTCGCTGGCCTCCATCGGGGGGTTCGTCGCCGGCCCCAAGGTGGTGATGGAGTGGATAAGGCACTTCGGCCGGGCCATGATGTTCAGCGCCAGCCTGCCGCCGGCCTCGACGGCGGCGGCCCTGGCAGCGCTCGACGTCTTGGAGAGGGAGCCGGAGATCGTCGACAGGCTTTCCCGGATAGCTGCCATCTTTCGGGATGGCCTGCGGCAGATCGGTTTTGATATCGGCGAGTCGCAGACGCCCATCGTCCCGATCAACCTCGGCGACGAATACGCCACCGTCGTCTTCTGGAAGCTGTTGCTGGAGCACGGCGTGTACACCAACCCCATCACCTATCCCGCCGTGCCCATCGGCAAGGCGATGTTGCGAACCAGCTGCATGGCCACCCACACCCAGGAACAGATCGAACGGGCGCTGGAGCAGTTTCGTACCGTCGCCCGGAAGCAAGGCCTTATCCCCTAGCAGCGCGGCCATGGCGGCGACCGTGACTCCGGTCGGCGGCAAGGACGACCTGGAGGCGTTCATCAGGCTGCCCTGGCGCCTGTACGCCGGCGACCCCAACTGGGTGCCGCCGCTGCTGCGACTCCAGCGCGAAGAGTTCTCGTCCCGCCACAACCCGTTCTTTCAGCACGCCGATGTCCGGCTCTTCCTGGCCCGCCGCGACGGCCAGGTCGTTGGCCGCATCTCGGCCCAGGTGGACCACGAGCACAACCGCTACCACCAGGAGCGGACCGGCTTCTTCGGCTTCTTGGAGACGGAGAACGACCCGGCCCTCGCCGCAGAGCTCCTGGGCGCCGCCGAGGAGTGGCTGCGCGAAAGAGGCATGGACCGCATACGCGGCCCCCTCAGCTTCTCCATCAATGGACAGGTGGGTCTCTTGATTGAGGGGTTCCAGTTGCCGCCACAGGTGATGATGCCCTACTCGCCCCCCTATTACATCGACCTCGTCGAGACCTGCGGTTATGTTAAGGTGCAGGACCTCTACGCCTGGCGCTGGGATCGTCAGCCCGTCCCCGAAGGACCAGCCCGCATCGTCAGGGAACTCCGCGAGCGGCCTGAGGTGAAGGTGCGTAGAGCTGACATGCGGCACTTCAATGAGGAGGTCCGTACTATCCTGGACCTGTACAACGAGGCCTGGAGCGAGAACTGGGGCTTCGTCCCAGCCACCAAGGCGGAGGCCGCCCAGATGGCTCGCGACCTCAAGCTCATCGCCGACCCGCGAATCGTTCCTTTCGTCGAAATCGATGGCCAAGCGGTGGGAGTCGCCCTAGCGGTCCCCAACCTGAATGAGGCGATTCAGGACCTGAACGGGAAGCTATTCCCCTTCGGCTTCATCAAGCTCCTCTGGCGCCTGAAGGTGCGCCGTCCCAAGAGCGGGCGGCTGCTCCTCCTCGGTGTCAAGAAAGAGTTCCGCACCCGGCGCTACGCCGGGCTGGCCTATCTCCTTTGCGATGAGATCTACCGCGGAGCGATGGCGAAGGGTTTTGAATGGGCGGAGTTCTCCTGGACGCTGGAGCAGAACACGCTCATCAACGCCCTGATCACGAAGGTTGGCTGCCAGCGCTACAAGACCTATCGCGTCTACGAGAAGGCGCTGGTGCCATGAAGGTGCTGGTCACCGGCGCCAGCGGCTTCCTCGGCTCCTACGTCGCCGAGCAGCTGGCCCGGGGGGGGCACGACGTCCGCGTCCCGTGCGCCGGACCAGCGACCGCCGCTTCCTTGCGGGCTTCGCTCATGAAGCAGCCCTGGGCGATGTCACGGACGCTGGCTCCCTCCCGCCCGCCGTTGCCGGCGTCAACGCCGTCGTCCACGCGGCGGGGCTGGTCAAGGCCCGCAATGAGGCGGAGTTCGACGCCGTCAACGCCGCCGGCACCGCCAACCTCCTCGCCGCCATGGATGAGGCGGCGCCCGGGCTCCAGCGTTTCGTCTACGTCTCCAGCCTTGCCGCTCACGGCCCGAGCCCGGACGGACGTCCGCGGCCCGCCGACTCGCCCCCCAACCCGGTCACCGCCTACGGCCGCAGCAAGTTGAGGGGCGAGGAGATGGTTCGCCTTTGGAGCGGGTCCAAGCGGGCCGTCATCATCCGACCATCCGTAATCTACGGTCCGCGCGACCCCGCACTACTGCCCTTCTTCAAGCTGGCCCGCTTTCGCCTCGCCCCCCTGCTGATGGGCGGGCGCAATCACGTCTCCGTCGTCTACGCGGACGACGCCGCCCGCGCCGTGGCCCAGGCGGCCACCGCCGAGGCCGACGTGGCCGGCAAGACCTACTTCCTGGACGACGGCAACGTCTACACCTGGCGAGACCTGCTGGCCGCCGTCGAGGAGGCCGTCGGCCGCCGGGCCATCAGCCTCAGCTCGCCCCGCTGGGCGTATCACTTCGCCGCCCTCCTCAGCGAGGCCTATGGCTTTTTCCGCCGGCGTGCTGTCTCGCTAACGCGGGAGAAGGTGCTGGAGATGAGCCAGCCCTTCTGGGTTTGCTCCCACGATGAGTTGCGACGCGACCTCGGCTGGTCCCCCGAAGTTGGTCTTCAGGAGGGGGCCAGGCTCACCGCTGCCTGGTATCGAGAGCAAGGCTGGCTGTGAGGCAGGCGCCTAGCGGTCCGACCCGGGCCGCGCGGCCGCTTCCCCTGTGACTGGGGCCTCTTCTTCAACCTTGTTGCCCACCCGCATGAATAAAATATCGGACGGGTTGAGCCGCAGCGCCAGCGCGGCCATGGGCCCAGACACCAGGTAAGGGATGGCCAGAAACAAGTGCGAGAAGATGGCGTAGGCGGCGGCCGTCGCCTCGTCCACCCCGAAGGCCACCAGCAGCCCGGCTATCGCCAGCTCGAACACCCCCAGGCCCGCTTGTGTGAGGGGCACCGATACGGCGATCGTGGCCGTCACCACCACCAGCAGGTAGACGGCCGGCGACAGGTCCAGCCCCATGGCTTGGCCGAAGGCGTAGTACATCGTCGCCTCGCACAGCCAGGCCGCGTGGGACGACCACACGATGTGGAACATCGCCCCGGGCTTAAGGAACGAGCGCAGGCCGTGTCCGAAGCTGTGCAGCTCGCGACGGAGCCACCGTCGCAGCCGGGCACCCTTCGGGGCCTCCTCCAGTTCCGCCAGCTTCTCAGCGCGTCGGGCCAGGTGTCGCCCGGCAGCCAGCCCCCCGATCACCACGCCGCCGTAGACCACCGCTAGCGGCCACAGGAACCGCGCCTCGTCGAACAGCAGCAGCCCCAGCACGATGAACGTCGAGAAGGCGACCATGTCAGCCAGCTTCTCGGACAGCACGGTCGCCACAATGCTGGAGACGGTCAGTCCGCTCCGCTTGCGCAGGACCTGGACCCGGATCAGCTCGCCGGCACGCAGGGGCAGGACGATGTTGCCCGACGCGCCGATCAGGTTGCTGGCGAACAGGAAGGGTACTCCCATCCACCGCATCGGCTGGAGTAGATACCGCCAGCGGATGGCCCTGAACCACTGGGAGACGATGGTGCCGGCGAAGGCCAGCGGCAGCCAGATGAGAGAGGCCTCCTGGAGCTGCTCCCACACGGCGGACCGGTCTACCCGCAGGAGGAGCCCCGCCAGCAGGCCGCCCGCCACCGCCAGTTGGAGGAGCGTCCGCAGATAGGGATAGCTGTGCCGGAGCAGTCCGGGCGCCGCTGCCGCGCCGGCGGCCTCGCTCTCGTGCTCCATTGTCCGCATTCTACCCCGAAGCTGCGCGCGCGTCGATTCGCTTCAGCAGCTCCCAGACGAAGGCCTCCGTGCGGGCCAGCACGTCGGCGTCGATCTGCTCGAACCGGTCCGCGGGCTGGTGCCAGAACGGCAGCACCCCGTCCGGGCGAAGGTTCACGAACGTTAGGCTGGGCAGCCCGTGCTTGATGCCGATGGCTCCTTCCGTGTAGCCCAGGGCCATCGTCTTGGCGTAGGCGCCCAACCCCGGCCGCTCCGCCGCCAGCCCCTCCGCCAGCGCCACCAGCCCCCGATCCGAGCGGTAGCGCTTGGTCATCCCCTCTCGCGTGATGTAGCAGGGCCCCGTGCCGGGCCCGCCCACCGTATCGATAGTGATGAAGTACGCGCCCTCCAGCTTCGCCCGGTTCGCCCGCGCGAAGGCGTCGGCGCCGTAGCAGCCCACCTCCTCGCAGCCCGTGTTGACCGCCCACACCTGCGTGTGTTCCAGCGGCGCGTCCCGCAGCCGTTCGGCCAGGGCCAGCACCATGGCGGCGCCGCTGGCGTTGTCGTTGGCGCCTGCCGTGTAGGGCGTGAAGTCGGCCTGCACCAGTAGGACCAGGATGGCGCCCAGCAGCACACCGACCCCCACCGCGATGGTCTTGACGATCTCGGCCTCGGTGATCGCCCCGACGATGAACAGCGCCAGCAGGCCGCCCATGCCTCCGAACCCCAGCGGGCTCAGCAGTCCGAATATCTTCAGGTGCGACGCCGACTTGAAGACGAAGGGCGTGCGGTGCGTATCCAGGTGCCCCACCAGTACGACCTGACGCCTCACCGGCCCCCGCGGCGGCAGCACAGCCCAGACGTTGTGGCTGCGCCTCTTGGGCAGCAGCCAGCGCAGCGGGTTGCCCTGGAAGTTCATCTCCAAGTAGGCGGAGACCAGCACGGCCAGCAGCAGCGCCGCCGCGACCCCCGCCGTCGCCCGCCCGGCCAGGGGATAGATCGCCAGCCCCAGC
>Ga0105164_10000645_pt1 | contig 23665 bp, 24 predicted proteins | sample VDWuncwatermetaG_FD_89674 | JGI IMG/M metagenome (GOLD analysis project Ga0105164, IMG submission 89674) | Wastewater microbial communities from Netherlands to study Microbial Dark Matter (Phase II) - VDW unchlorinated drinking water | ecosystem: Environmental > Aquatic > Freshwater > Drinking...
GAGGAGATGGGAGAGATCAAAAAACTCCAAGGAGTCGATTTGAATCTCGAGGTCGGCGCTTTGACGGAACGCTCAGCGGAAAACGAAGGAGATGCCTTGCTGTTCAGCCACTTCAAGGGCTATCCGGAGGGTTTCCGGATTATCTCGAACGTCTTCAGAACCTGCAAGCGAACCGCGCCGGCGATGGGACTTCCCACAGAGCTCAAGGGCATTGACTTTCTCTATGCCTGGAGAAAAAAACTCGCGGCCTTCAAGCCGGTCCCGGTGGAGCAGGTGGAAGGCGGTCCGGTATTTGAAAACCAAATGGCCGGGGACGACGTGGATCTCTACAAGTTTCCCACGCCGGTCTGGCACGAACTCGACGGCGGACCCTATCTCGGAACCGGCTGCGGGATCATCACAAAAGATCCCGAGAGCGGAAAGATCAATATCGGCACCTATCGGGTCATGATTCAGGAAAAGAACAAAGTCTCGGTCAAAATGAACATGGGCAAGCACGGCAGGCTCGCCTTCGAGCGCAGCCGTGCTGCCGGCAAGCCGTTGCCGGTGGCTATCACTTTAGGTCAGGGACCGAGCGTTTTTCTCGCCGCGCAGATGCCCTTGCCGCCGGACGTGAATGAATTCGAGTTTGCAGGTTTTCTCCAAGGTTCGCCAGTCCCTGTCGTTCGAGGTGCCGTGACCGGCCTTCCCATACCGGCGAACGCGGAGGTCGTTCTCGAGGGGGAGATGCCCCCCATGAGGGACGAAGAGATGCCGCGCGAGGGCCCCTTCGGCGAGTGGCCGGGCTATTTTACCGACGCCAACGAAGGGGAAACTCCGGTCATGGTGGTGCAACGGATCTACTACAGAAACGATCCGATTATCTTGGGGGCGCCTCCGCTCAAGCCGCCGGCCAGCTATCTCCCCATACCTCTTGGGGCGGCCACGCTGTGGGAGCAGCTGGAGAAGGCGGGAGTCCCTGACATCAAGGGGGTATGGGGTTTTGTCTACGGCGGCCAGCCGGGGCCGTTCACAGTGATTTCCATCCATCAGCGCTATGCGGGCCATTCCAAGCAGGCGCTGCTCGTCGCCGCGGGAGCGCGCGCGGGGGCCTACGGCGGAAAATTCGTCGTCGTCGTGGATGACGACATCGACATCACCAACCCCGCTGACGTGATCTGGGCGATAGCGACGCGATGTTACGTACGGGACGGGATCGATCTGGTCAAGAGCGTTTGGGCCTCGGTGTGCGAGCCCGCAATGCCGCCTGAGGAGCGCTCTCCAAAGGGCTATACTTCGGATCGGGTTTTGATCGACGCCTGCCGTCCGTACAAATGGCTGGATGAGTTTCCCAAGGTGAACGCCTTCGCCAAAGAGTTCAAGGATCAAGTGGAGCGGAAGTGGAAGATCTAAGGAACCCTTCAACCCCGCCGGGCGACGGTGGTCCTGTCGCCCCGCTCACACTGGAAGGCTCCTACATCCTGCACCAGATGTTTCGCGTGCGCTGGCCGGCCTGGAAGGCGGCCACCTCCGTAGAGCAGAAGCGGGCCGTCGAAGAGGCAGCGTCTGCGTTCGAAGAAATGGAGAAAAGCGGCGAAGCGAAAAACGCCGCCTTTTCCATGGTCGGTCATAAAGGCGACCTCATGTTCATCCACTTCCGGCGCACCTTGGACGAACTCAACCAAGTAGAGCTGCGTGTTGCCAACCTGAATCTCGCCGAGTTCCTCGAACAAACGACTTCCTATCTGTCCGTCGTGGAACTGGGCCTGTACGAAGTTTCAGTCCGTCTCTATGCAGCGCTCAAAGAAAAGGGAATCGAACCGGGAACCGCCGGTTGGAACCAAGCTGTGGAAGCCGAGCTCGTCAATCAACGGAAAGCGGCCGCGCCGCGACTCTGGCCCGAGATACCTCCGCGGCGCTACGTCTGCTTCTATCCTATGAATAAAATACGCGGAGAGGAAAAGAACTGGTATCAAGCCCCCATCACCGCGCGCCAGCGGATGATGCACGAGCACGGTGTGATCGGGCGCAGATACGCCGGGCAGGTGACCCAGATCATCTCCGGCTCTATCGGCTTCGATGATTGGGAATGGGGAGTGGATCTCTTTGCCGACGATCCGCTGGTGTTCAAAAAACTCGTCTATGAAATGCGCTTCGACGAAGCCAGCGCAGTGTACGGCCAGTTCGGCACCTTCTACGTCGGCCTCCGTCTTCCGGCAGCGCGGCTGGGGACCTTGCTTGAAGGCCAAACACCACCCGCACAATGATGGAAGACTCGCGGCTTCAGGGGCTCTTCGACGCCAGCCAAACTTTCTAGGAACCGCCTCGCGGGATTGCCGGCAGCGGGTCCACCACTCCGACCATGCTGTCCCGCGTCACGAGCTTCGCGAGCTCCTTTTCGCTCATGCCCTCGGTCCCGGGAGGACGCAGCGGCAAAACCAGATAGCGGATGTCAGCAGTGCTGTCGTGCACCCGTACTTCCACGTCATCGGGAAGCCCCTGACCGAACTCGCGCATGACGCCACGGGGATCGTTCACCGCGCGCGAACGGTAATTGAAGCTCTTGTACCAATCCGGCGGACGTCCCAGGATCGGTCTCGGGTAGCAAGAGCACAGAGTGCAAACCACCAGATGGCGGAGATTCGCCGTGTTCTCCAGCACCACGAACTCGTTGATGCTGGTGGCATCGATGCCCATCTCCGCGCAGGCAGCCTTTGGATCGGCTAACAGGCGGGCCTTGAATTTCGGCTCCACCCACGCCCTGGCGACTAATCTGGCCCCGTTGGCCGGCGAGCGCGCCTCCATGTAGTCGATCTGGCGCTGGATATCCTCCTGCGTGATCACTCCCTTCTCGATCAAAAGCTCGCGAATCGCGTAGATGCGTTTGGCGTAATAGCTCAGCTCATGCTTTGGATGCGGGTGATCGTGCCCGTCCTTTGTCGCAGGATTGACGGTGGAAAGATCGGTGCTCATAGGTCCCTCCTTCTCACAGCGGCTCCAGCCAGTGTTCGTAGATATCTACGTAAAGCTTGTCCTGTGCACCGGCCCGGTACTGACCCCAGATCTCTTTCTGATGAAATCCAACCAAATAAAGTGTTCTCTTAGGCAGGCCATCGCGGCCATAGGCGAGCGACTCAGGATTCAGAAAATCCCCGTAGACTTTCTCCACCCACCCCACCCTTCCTCGGATGTAGAACGGGGTGCGGATATGACCTGGGCGCTCCTCCGCCCGCACGCGCACACGGTCTCCGGGCTTGAACCTTACACTTGCCATTTTCAGGGTTCACCCCACTGTTTTTCGAACTCCGCCACCTTTCGGTCGATCTCCTCGCGGGTAAAAATTTTCTTTTCGGTCAGAATGGTTTCCAAGCTGGCGATCCAGCGCTCGTAGTAGGTGAGGGAGCGGTACACCTCCGAGTCCATGTCCTCGCGTGCCCGCCGCATTTCATCCGTTCGTTTGATGCGCTTCTCGCCGAGCGCCTGGTTGATCGCATCCGCGAGTATCTCCCAATCCGAAAGCTGGTGCTCGGAGCGGTCGACCGGACCGGCCGGCAGACCTCCCAGATCGTGATGCCTTCTTGCCATGGCTTCTCCTTTCAAGCTGATCGCCAAAAGCTCTCGCAAAATAAAAGTATCCGATGACAGAGTCTCATGTCAACAATAGCTCTCAGCTATCAGCTTTTAGCTGACGGCTGACTTAGGTAGGCTTAAGCTTTTTCAAGCCACTCTTCGTGCACGTCCACCCAAAGCTTGTCCCGGCGCGCCTCTCCGAAGAGCTCCGCAACGTCGAACGCGACGGTGTAAAGCGGAGGGTAAAGTCCACGGTGGTCGCGCGGGTTGCTGATGACCCCGTGGACGTCGACAACCACCCCCTTCTTCCCCCTGATATACATGGGAGTCCTCGGGTTTCCCGTGGGATTGTCCCGCTTGACCAGCACCTGATCGCCCTGTCTAAACTTGGATTTTGAAGTTTCCACGGCGTTAGTAGTCCCTGGGGCGCGGCTTGGGATGACCCCATTCGGTCTCTTTGATCTTCCCAATCTCTGACGGAGGCAGAGCCTCACTGGCGCCGATCAAGCTGTCCACGGTTACCAGCTTTGCTAGCTCCACTTCCTTCATCCCCTCCGTGCCCTTTGGCCTCCGTGGAATAACCATATAACGGACGTCGGACGTACTGTCGTGCACTCTGACTTCCATGTTCGGCGGAACCTTAAGCCCGAACATCTCCTCGAGGATGCCGCGCGGATTGGCGATGATCCTTTTCTTGTAAATATCTTGCTTGTACCACCACGGCGTGTCCCCCAGGAGATCGTAAGGATAGCAGGAGCAGAGCGTGCAAACGATGACGTTGTGAACCGATTCCGTGTTCTCCAACACTCCCAGCTTGCCCACGCGTCCGGGAGGGATGCCCAACTCACGCAGCGCCTCCCTTCCCTGCGAGACAAGCTTCGCCTTGAAATTCGGATCCACCCACGCCCTGGCGACGATCTTTCCGCCATGCCAAGGGCCGGCCTTGTTAACGGCCTCGCGGCTTTTATTCAGCTCATCCCCGCCGATGATTCCCCTCTGAATCAGAGCGCGGGTCAGCACGTCGAGAAGATTTCTGTAATCTCTGACATCCGCGGTGAGACCCCGAACGCGCTCTTCAAGGGTGCCGCGGTGCTCCTTCTTGGCGATGCGGAAGAATTCGTCGTAATCGCCTCTCTCTTTCCTCGAGTCTTCCGTCACCACGTCCACCGAATCGCCGAGGGCCGACGTAATCAGGCCGATCTCTCTCACGTAATCATCCAGCGCGTCTTCCAACGCCCTGATCCAGCTCTCCAGATCTTTTTCCTGGCCGTCGCCTTCTCCGGAAACTCCGGCGGCCGACGGCGAAGAAGACGCCGCCTTCAAGATGTCATAGAAGGATAGGATCCCTCTCCGGATCAGCGTGAAGATCCGCGGCTCGATCCGCTTGGCCCTGTAATATTCCAAGTCTTCCTCAACTGCCCTCACATGCGCCTCGAAATCGTGCATGTGGGGTTTGCTGTGGTCAGCGCCTGTGGCCATGGTCTTTTCTCCTTCCGGCATTGGTCAAAGCTTGGCGTGATTCTCTCTACGATACCAAACCGCGCTCTTTGAACTTCGGGATTAACTCATCGAGGCCATGTATCAATATTTTCGGTTTGGCCGCCAAGAGGGTCTCCTCGTCGTTGTAAGAATAGTCCGTCGCAAGCGCTACTGTGAAGACCTCGAGATGATTGCTTCCAACGACACACCGTTCCAGGTTGTTTCCCGCCTTAATGTATGAGGCTGTTCCGGAAACGAGGATCACCTGGAGCTTCTCGTGCTGGTATTTCCTGAATAAGTGATAGATGCCCTGCTCTTTTGCGTAGTAGGTCTCGTCTCGGTCCACGATCTCGTGAAAGTATTTTCCTATGCCGCGCTTCTCCATCGCCTGGTGCTTAAAGCGCCTGCCGCCTGTGGTCATGAGGATGTTGACCAGTCCGGCTTGTTGACTAGCCCGCAGCGAATCCTCAATGCCGGGAAGCAAATCAGGAGGATTGGTATCGAAACCGTGATTTCTGGCTATTTCCAAGGCATGGTTTCTAATCTCTTGCCTTCTTTGCTCGTTAAAGACGATGTTTGGGTTTTTCCGGCAATCTCCCTCGAAGATTAACGGGATTAAAAACAGATCAAACGGCCCGTCGGCTATTTTTCTCAAGCGTTCAAACGAAAGGGGCTCTTTTTTATAGCGGGCCAATATCTCATTGGCTATGACATGGACTCTCCGGATATCGGCCTCTACGGTATCCGACATCGTCCGGACCAAATATCTTTGCGTTGTCATTGAAGGCACCTCGTCGATCGAGCGTTCCTCGCTATTCCCCAATCCCCGCCAGAGCGCCTTCCATAGTTTGTCCCGGGAGGCGCCGATGTTCAAGAGCCAAACACACGGAACAGGCGCCACCTCCCATTGGAACCCCCGTCGACCCAATGGGCCAACGCAACCAAACTGCCATGAGAATCTAAAAGACGCACCATCTTCTCGCCTTCTCCCGGCGCGGGCAAGCCGAGCAGCATCTCTTGCTGACCCATTTTGAGTTTAGGCAGCAAATGACTCTCCAAGCGAAACTCGCGAAGGAACTTGAGCGCCTGATTCAGGGGTATTAGCGGGATCTTTCCCTGATCCTTCAGCATCTCGATGGTATCTAGAGAAACCGCCTGCTCCAGGGTGAGATGACCGCAGGAGAGACGTTTCAAGCTCTTAAGGTGAGCTCCGCACCCCAAAAACTTTCCCATATCTGCCGCCAACGTCCGGATGTAGGTTCCCTTGGAACAGGTAACCTCCATCCCCACCTCTGCCGGACCCAGCCGCCAAAGCCGAAGCTGCTCTATCCTGATCTCCCGCGGCGGACGGGGGACATTTTGCCCCCTGCGTGCGAGCTTGTAGAGACGCACACCGCCTTTTTTGAGGGCCGAATACATGGGCGGGGTTTGGGTCAGGGTCCCGGTAAACGCCTTTTGCAGATTCTCAATTTCCTCCTCGCTCAAGGAAGGAATGTCCCGCACGGCTAAAACCTTCCCGGTCGAGTCCTGGGTATCGGTTTCCACTCCCAGGGCAACCACGCCGCTGTAGCTCTTTTGCGCACTCAAAAAGAGATCGGCAATCTTGGTTCCGTCATTGATCCCCAGCGGCAGGAGACCGGAGGCAAAAGGGTCGAGAGTGCCCAGGTGGCCCACCTTCTTTGCCCCGAGAATATTTTTTACCCTCTGCACCACCTGGGCTGAAGAAGGGCCCTCCGGCTTGTCCACTAAGAGAATCCCGCTGTCCATAACGCAATCAGTGCAAAATGCAAAGTGTAAATTGAAAAAGGCAAAAGTTAGGAGATGATTCGGGTGATTCGGGGGACACAATACCTATTGCCGGCGCTAATTCAGAGCGGTAGAAAACTGACTCGGTTAATCCACTCTTCCGCCTCGGTGACAAACCAAATCAACCGCAGATCTTCAACCACGGTAGCAACGGCAAGATGCTGGGGTACCACCAGCAGCCCTGGGCTCGTTTCTCTCGTAATGAACTCCGCGAAATGTCGCGGCATGGTTTTGTGATCGTGCGTCACGAGTACCCGCCCCTCTCGAGCTGCTATTTCTAACACTTCGCGGTCGTGGCGGGAGGTCAAACTGACTGCTCCCGCCGTTTGGAAGTCTATAGACGGTTCACGCCGTACAGTCGCCAACACAATAATCTGGTTCAGGTCAGCATCCGCCTGAAACCGTATTTTCATGGATTTGATATCTGTCCCGTTCGGCGTGCGTCGGCCAATTTTTGGTAGAACATCGGGTCCGTGTCATGGGCGGCTTGCCGCATCACTTCATAGTCACGCTTGGCTTGTGCCAGATAGGCATCAATATCGGTGCGGTTGGACAGATAGAAGGTAATGGCCCCATACACTTGTTCAAGCTTAAGCGCGGGAAAGGATTGGGCAATGCTCTCGGCGGACTGCCCGCTGAGAAAGGCGTAGACAACCGAGTCAAGCGAAACACGACTGTCTATAATCCAATAGCCCCCATCTCGTTTCTCAACATATTGCTTGATCATAGCTTCCATCCTTCCGCACCGACGGATCAAGGAACCGATCGCCGCCCCGCTCGTGCATGCGTCGGACTGCAACCGCCCAGCCAACGCGCGGATGGCTTCCTCTGCGAATCACTATCCGACCTGGCTCGGCTTCGAACTCGACTTAATGATAAATGATAATGATAGGAATTCCCTTTTTAGGTTCAGCCGCCGAGAACTCGAAATTGCCCCCTGTCGCCCCCCGGTAACCCGCGTCCGGGAGCGCCAGCAGTCACCAGAGTAAACAGACCGGCCCGCCTTCCCCGTTTTTAGGTGGGACAGTATCCGATAATGTGGTCTTATGTCAACTTGAGGCTGGCTTTTGGGTAGGGCTGGACATTTGCCCCTGGTTGCGGTAAGGAGGTTTTTAAATAACCTGGCTGTAGGATGGATCGAAGGTAATCTCTTTCACCGGAGCATCTTTTGGCGGGGCGTGCGACTCTTCCCATAGACCTAAGTGTTGAAGGATTTTTTTAATCACATCCGGCTGGTTAATGAAGCTGATGATCCGCATTTCCCCTTCGCACTTGGGACAGGTAAGCGGGTCGGTTTCGTAGACTTTCCTGATAAAGTGGGACCATCTTTTCTTTAATTCTTTCGATACCGGCGGCGCCTCGATCTCGATAACCTCGGGCTTCCAGCTAATCTCGGTTTCTTCTTGGGGTTTCCCTTTTTTTCTCTTTCCCCTGGATACGTTACTGTAATAGCCATAATAGCGGACCAGTTGTTCGCCTTTATTGGGAATGTGAGTGGTGAGGGTTGCGATCCAATCCAGGACCGGAAAGATGGCAAAGTTCTTCTTTGAGCCAGGTTTCATCTTGGAGCGGTAGAGAACCGTGCCGGTATCCTCGTGGTACGTCATCTTTTGCTGGGAGAAGGGAGAGCGGAGAATATACTGGGCTAGACTTTCCCGGCCATGCGTGTCCTGGCTTTTAATTCTGACCTGATTGTGGATATTGAAGCCTGAGTTTTTCCAGGAGACGAGCTTCTTGACCCACTCCTCGCTGATCCTTTTCTCTTTAAGCAGGAGCTTTAGGACCTTATGGCGAAAGAGGCTTTCTAGCCTTTTCACGTCTATCTCAGGGAGAACGTAGAACCAGCCGTTGGGCAGAAAGCATCCGTCTGTCACCAGGCAATGTAGGTGTGGATGGAAATTAACGAGATCGCCGAAGGTCTGGATAGAGATAACCACCCCCGGGACGGCTTCTTCGTTATTGAGGGCCTTACGGAAAAACTCCTTAAGGGCCTGATAGGCGCATTGGCTGAGCTTTCCCAGGAGCTTTCTATCAAACCTGAAATGGGGCCTGAGCATCTTGGGGACAGTAAAGACATATTGTCTGTGAGGTAGGGTATGGAGAATCTCCTCGGTGATCCACTCCCCGAACATAAGCACCCTTTTCTGGTGGCACGAGGGACAGAAGTAGCGTCCCTTACAGGAGAAAGCTAGAAGCACCTCGTAATGGCAACTCTTGCATTTGATCCGGGCAAAGCCTTTTCTTAAATCTCCGCAGCCCAGATACTTATAAACCACCTCCCGGACGACGCCCCTTAAGACTCCATATCTCTTTTGACACCGCTCCTCGTAGACAGACTCGAACTCGGAGAAGTGGGTGAGGATCGACTGGTACAGGGGAGATGCCTTGGCGTTTCTTGGCTTGTAGGTAGGCTCGACCATCCGGTGTTCTCTCCCGGAGGATCGAAAACCCAAAAGGCCCTACCAGATGGGAGGTCCCCAAAAACAAAAAGCCCGATCCCCTCAGATGAACCAATCCATCTGATAGAGAATCGGGCTCCCGTCCTCAGTCCGACCTATACTCGGGCAGATCCTTTACCCCCATGGAGGGGCAACTTCCGTATTCCCTTCTGCCCTACCTATCGTCAAACGATTAGACGAAGAAAATATGAAAGGATTCGATAGAAAGAGATGAATTTCACCGGTCTTTTTTAACCTGTTTCAAAAGATCCTCGATGCGCTGGGCGTGATCTTGGGTTTCGTCGTAGACAAACTCGATTGTTGGGACGAATCGAAGCTGCAGTTCTTTGGCTATCTTGGCGCGGATAAATCCAGTGGCGCTCTTTAATCCCGATAGGACCTCTCCCCTCCTCTTTCCATCTCCCAAAAGGTTAAAATAGATCCGCGCGTGCCTCAGGTCCTTGCTCACTTCTGCCCAGGTGAGCGTGACCGGCCCAATGCGGGGGTCGCTCACTTCCTTCGTGAGCAATTGGGAGATCAACTCCAGGAGCAGCTCTCCGACGCGATCCGAGCGTTTGTAGTCCATAGCACGAATTTTGAATGCTTAATTTTGAATTTTGAGTTGGGGGAACTCTCCTGAAATAATTCAAAATTCAAAATTAAAAATTTCAGCAGTAAAAAAACTCTGTCTCAACTTCTCCAACCTGGGCAAGACCCAGATGATCGATAAAATCGACGACGTTGTGCAGCGTGGCCTCGACGATTTGCCGGCTGCTGCCGACTACGCTGAAACCCAAGACCGCGCTTTGCCAGAGATCCTGGTCGCCACATTCCGCGACGGAGATATTAAATTGGTGAGATACCCGCGCTTCGATTCTCCTGAGCACTCCTCTTTTCCCCTTCAAAGAGTGGTTCTCAGCAAGAATAAGGCTCAGCTTCAAAACCCCCACGACCATGGGGGAAGAGGTAGACTGGGGATGCTTTCTGCCTATCGCTTGTCTCCTGCCGAGGCGCGGGATGCTTCACGTCCGCCGGGTATCGGACTGATGCGCCGGATCACCGCCACTCGCTCATAAGCCTCGACCACATCTCCCTTTTTGATATCCTGAAAACCCTCGAGGGCAAGACCGCATTCGTATCCCGCCGCCACCTCGCGGACATCGTCCTTAAAGCGCCTTATGCTAGATAGCTTCCCCTCGTGGACCACCACCTGATCCCGGAGAAGTCGCATCAGACTGGAACGCTGTACCTTCCCTTCGGTGACATAGCAGCCCGCAATGGTCCCCACGCCCTGGATGTTGAAGGTCTCGCGCACCTCGATGCGTCCGTGGATCTGTTCCCTGTAAGTCGGCTCCAGCATGCCCTCCATGGCCGCCCGGAGATCCGCGATGGCCTCGTAGATGATGGTATAGAGCCGGACATCCACTCCTTCCTGCGTTGCCAGATTAGCCCCCTTGGATTCCGGCCGCACATTGAAGCCAATCACGATCGCATTCGACGCCGCCGCCAAAAGGACGTCGCTCTCGGTAATGCCTCCGACAGAGCCATGAATCACCCTGAGCTTCACCTCATCGTTCGAGAGACGGTTCATCGCCTCCGTCAGCGCCTCCACCGAGCCATGCACATCGGTTTTCAGAACCACCCTGAGTTCTTTTACATCCCCTGTTTTGATCTGATCGTAGAGATCTTCGAGGGAGACCTTGCTGGTTTTGACCAGTTCGGATTCCCTCTGTTTGCCATGCCGGTACTCGGCGACCTGCCGGGCCCTAGCCTCGTCGGTCAAGGCGACGAAGGAATCTCCTGACTGCGGCACCCCTTGAAGGCCCAGAATCTCCACCGGGAATGCGGGAGAGGCCTCTTCGATCTTATGACCCTGGTCGTCGATCATCGCCCGCACCTTTCCGTGGAACACGCCGCAGACAAACGAGTCTCCGACACGCAGCGTTCCCTCCTGCACCAAGACAGTTGCCACAGGGCCTCTGCCGCGATCCAGCTTGGCTTCGATGATGGTTCCCCGCGCCAGTTTATCCGGGTTAGCCTTGAGTTCCAGGACATCCGCCTGAAGCAGAAGCATTTCGAGAAGGTGAGGAATCCCCTCCTTAGTCTTCGCAGAAACAGGAACGAAGATCGCATCGCCGCCCCACTCTTCCGACGCCAGGCCGTATTCTGAGAGTCCCCTTTTGACCCTTTCCAAGTTGGCTTCATGTTTGTCGATCTTATTGATTGCTACAATGATCGGGACTTCGGCAGCGCGGGCATGATTGATCGCCTCAACGGTCTGGGGCATTACCCCGTCGTCTGCCGCAACGACCAAAACAACAATGTCAGTGACTTTGGCCCCTCTCGCCCGCATCGCCGTAAAGGCCTCGTGTCCGGGGGTATCCAGGAAGGTCACGCCCCGGCCATCGACCTGAACGTGATAGGCCCCGATATGCTGCGTGATGCCACCGGCCTCCTGCTCAGTCACGTTGGTGCTGCGGATGGCATCAAGAAGTGAAGTCTTGCCGTGATCCACGTGCCCCATGATCGTCACCACCGGAGGCCTCGGCTGCAAGGCGGTCTCAGAATCTTCAATCTGATGCTCAATCTCCAAGGCGCTTTCGGCATCAAAGGCCACGTTCTCTATCTGGTGGTCAAACTCCGAGGCGAGAAGGGAAGCGGTGTCGGCATCAAGAATCTGGTTGATCGTCGCCATCATTCCCAATCCCATGAGTTTCTTGATCACCTCTCCCGCCTTTACGCCCATGACCCTGGCGAGATCCCCGACGCTGATCACCTCCGTTATCTTGACAACCCGCTTGCTGGCCTTGGGAATTGTAATCTCTGTTTTTTTCTGTTCTTTCCCCGGGAGCGCCCTCTTTTTTTTCGGAAACCGACCGGACCGGAGTTCCCGCTCTCTTAGCTCCAAAATATCCTGTTTTTTGACGACACGTTTTTTATGCCTGGGAGCCTTGGACGGCTTCTCCGCCCCCTCGACCGGAATAACAACACCCTCTTTGTCCGGTGTCGGGATCTGCTTGGGGGCTTTTTCCCGCTCGATAACCGGGCCAGGCGGTGCGGCTGCGACTGGACGTCGGGGTAGTAGAGGCGGTTGAGGTGCGAATCTGGCCGTCTGCTTCAAATCGATCCGGCCCAGAACTCTCGCGCCTCTGGGCGCCTCTTCGGGTACCGGGGCAGGTTTCTCTTCGACTGGTTCTACTCTCTCTTCACGCGCCACCGCTGGCGGGGCGAGAACAGTTTCTGCTGCTTTGGCTTCGATCGACAATGGCTCTTCTCTCAGGGGCTCAGCAGAGGGAGAAACTGCGGGTGCAACTTCTGCAGCGGTCATCTCCTCGGCCGGGGCTGTTTGGGTTTCGGCTTTGGCCGGAACGTTTTGGGAGATCACCTCGACCCGGCTGGCGCGGCGGCGGATCACATTGGCCCGAACCCTCCGCTCCACGATTTTCTCGCGCGTCTGGATTTCTCCGAGGTCCTGATCCTCTGCCGTGACCACCCGCTCGCCCACCACCTTCTCTTCGCCTAGGGTGACCTGAGGCTTCGCTGGCGGTGCCAAGGCAGCCCGGATGCGCACCGCCTCTTCATCCTCAAGGGAACTCTGAACCTTCTTCCCCTTGATCCCTATCTTCTCCAGATGGGCGAGGAGATCCTTGGGTTCGATGCCCAGTTCCTTGGCCAATAAATGGACCCTTGTTTTCACCATCTTCTATTCCCAGCGTTGATCACGCAAGATCAGAATCAGCTTCTCTCTGGCTTCGCGTCCAACCTCCAAACGAAAGGCCCGATAGAGACTTTTCTTCTTTAAAAAAGAGTTCCAGCACTCTCGCGCCTTATGAAGATAGCCCCCTCGCCCCTTTCCCAATCTATCCAGTTGCAACTCCCCGTCGTCGCGGACCACAAGGCGCAGGAGCGTCTCTTGGTTATCCCGGGCGCCGCAGCCGAGACAAGTGCGTTGAAGACGATGGTCTCGTTTCAAAGCCGTTCACCTGCGTACTCAATTCAAAATGCAAAGTGCAAAGTGTAAATTGCAAATTTTGAATTTTGCTCTTTGCATTCTTCACTTTGCATTTATGCCTCCTGCTGTTTCTTACCCTCGGTTGGGCCGCCATCCGTCGCGGGGGCCTCCGGCTCAACCTGCACCGCCGCCTTCTCCTCCTCTTCTTTTCTCCGCTTCTCCGCAACGTACTCCCGGCTCGACTTATAGACGGCGTCGGCTTTCTCGGGGCCAATCCCCTCGACTTCGAGAATCGCTTCCAAGTCAGTTTCGGCCAACTCCTCAGCGGATTTGAACCCAGCCTGATAAAGCAGCTCCGCTACCATATCGTTGACTCCGGGGATAGCCCCGAGCGAGACCCGCGCACGCCGCGTCTCCTCATCCACCTCCGATTCGCCGCGGACATCTATGCGCCATCCGCTCAAGCGCGAAGCCAGCCGCACGTTCTGACCTTTCTTGCCAATGGCCAGAGAGAGTTGGTCATCGGGAACGATGACCTCCATGTTATGCCCTTCATCATCAATGATGATCTTGGAGACCTTCGCCGGCGCCAGGGCGCGGCAGACATATTCTGCCTGGTCCGGCGTCCAATGGACGATATCGATCTTTTCTCCCCTGAGCTCCTGAACCACCGCCTGTACGCGCGTGCCCTTCATCCCCACACAGGCCCCCACCGGGTCCACGTCCGGATCGTTGGAAGCAACGGCGATCTTCGCCCGACCTCCCGGTTCCCGCACGGCCCCTTTGACCTCGACGATCCCCTCGTAGATTTCCGGAACCTCCTGCTCAAAGAGCTTGACCAACATTCCGGGGTACGTGCGCGAAAGAACGATCTGCGGGCCCCTGCTGGTCATCTCCACACTAAGGATATAGGCGCGAATCCGATCCCCCTGGCGGTAGCGTTCCCGGGGAACCTGCTCTTTCTCCGGGAGAATCGCATCCGTTCTGCCCAGGTTCACGATAATGTTTTTCTTTTCGAAACGCTGCACGATCCCATTGACCAGTTGGCCCTCGCGCCCCTTAAACTCATTGTAGATGATCTCGCGCTCCGCATCCCGGACTCTCTGGACGATGTTCTGCTTGGCCGCCTGCGCGGCGATCCGGCCGAATGAACTGGTATCCAACTTGTTCAGGAGCTCGTCGCCAACCTGGGCGTCCGGGTCCATGTTCTCCCGGGCCTCTTGCAGGGTAATTTCCAAGCTGGGATCCTTGACCTCTTCAACCACCAGCTTCGCCTCAAAAAGCTCCACCTCTCCGATCTCGGGATTATACTGGGCCTCGATCTTTCGCTGATGGCCGAAGGTCTTCTTGGCAGCCGATACCATGGCGTTTTCCAGGGCGCTGATAAGAATGGCTTTATCGATGCCTTTCTCTTTACTGACCTGCTCTATCACTCGGTTTAAATCTTGCTGCATCTTTACACACCCCAATCGTATTCGTAATTCGCCTTCTCTATGAGAGCAAGGGGTATATAATACTCGGCCCCTTCCTGCGAGAGGACGATACCGCCTTCCCGGACTTCTTTGAGAAGGCCCAAAAAAGATCTCCTTCCTTCTATCATCTCCCGGGTTCGAACCCGAACCCTTTTTCCGGTAAAACGAACGAAGTGCTCGATCTTCTTGAGCGCGCGGTTGATGCCGGGCGAGGAGACCTCCAGGGTATAAGGTCCGTCCACAGCTATGTGGCTATCCAGAAGATCGCTCAACTGGCGACTGATTCGCGTCAAATCATCGACGCTCGGACCTCCCTCCTTGTCCAGGTAAAGCCGGAGCACCGTGCCTCCTCTTCCCCCCTCACGCCGAAACTCGATATCCACTATCTCCATTCCTTCTTCCGCCGCCAAGGGAGCCGCTATCTCCCACACCCGCGTCACGGCCGAATCAGCGCTCATGATACCCCCAAAATAAAAAAGCGGGCAAGAGCCCACTTTGAGTGCTAACGCCTAAAGTGTGATAATTTTTTATCACAGTTACAATCCGGATTGCAAGACCCGGCGCCTCCTTTATGTTTCCTTACCGGGGTGAATTTGGTATGATTCATTGTTTTTTCGCGGGCCTCCTGCCATGAAGATCCAAGAGGAAAAAGAAAATGCTACATCCCAAATCTCTTGGGAAAATATTCTTACAAGCCTGGAAGACGGCGTCATCGTGGTGGACCCACGCGGAAATATTTCCTTCTTTAACCAAGCAGCCGAGATGCTCACCGGCGTTTCTGCTTCTCAGGCCTTGCACCAGACCTGCGCGCGCCTGTTCAATAAAAATCCCTGGCTCATCGACATGGTAAAAAAAAGTCAACCCCCGCAGCAGAACAGCACCCGAGGGGAGGGGGACCTCGTCACCCCATTGGGACGCCGGCTCCCCGTCAACTTGACCGTCTCTCCGCTCCAGGACCGATACGGCAGGTCTATAGGAAGCATCTTGCTCCTACGTGATCTGACACATCGGAAAGAAATGGAGGAGGACTTACAGCGGGCCGACCGTCTGGCGATGTTGGGCACGCTCGCGGCCGGTTTGGCGCACGAGATCAAGAATCCGTTGGGAGGAATCAAAGGGGCAGCCCAGCTGCTGCGGCGCGAGGCCCATCAGGTTCCTGTCATTGGCCAATACACGGACATCATGATTCGGGAAGTGGACCGGGTGAATCTCCTGATCGAGCAGCTTCTAGACCTCTCCCGCCCGGCGCAACTCAATTTAGTTTCTCTGAACATCCATGAACTCTTGGACGACGTCCTGCTCTTGGAAAAGCAAACCGTTCAGGAGCCCAGGGTAACCGTGAGAAAGAATTATGACCCCAGCTTGCCCCCCATTCAAGGAGATCGGGCGCAACTCACCCAGCTCTTTCTCAATTTGGTGAAGAACGCGCTCCAAGCCATGGACGGCCAAGGATGCCTGACCATCACCACCAGAATAGAAACGGACTTCCACATCCGGGAAGCGGGAAGAGGGCGCGGAAAACTTATCTGGGTCGACGTCGAAGACGACGGGCCAGGGATCAAGGAGGAAGATCTCCCCCATATCTTTTCTCCCTTTTTCACCACGAAAAACAACGGGACGGGCCTGGGCCTCGCGATTTGCTATCGGATCATCAAAGAGCACGGAGGGCTCATTCGCGTGGAAAGCAGCGCGGGGAAAGGAGCTAGCTTTAAAGTTTCGCTGCTGGTGGCGGACCGGGAATGAAAAGAAGGTTACAGGATTAAAGGGTTCAAGAGTTACTAAGGAGTTCACAAGTACGTAGCCATAAGGCAACCGAGGGGCGAGTCCTGAAGAGCGCGGGCACAGGAACGTAGAGGTTGCGTTCTGGCCCGGGCGGCGGGAATCGCCGCCCTTGGAGCGGACGGGGTGGTGGCCTACAAGGCAGAGGCCCATTGCCCGCGCTCGGAAGGGCTTGGCCCGAGGGATGACGGCTGTGTCATTTGTCTAGATACTAACGAACTGATTAATAATGAGTTATGGAACAGGGAAAGATCCTAGTTGCGGAAGATGAAGAGTCGCTCCGGTGGGTCCTGAAGAAGGCCCTCGAAGATGAGGGCTACTGGGTCCAGACGGCCGCCACCGGCCAGTTGGCGCGCCAATACCTCGGCGAGCAGAGCTTCGATGTCTCTCTTATGGACATCAAACTCCCGGACATCGACGGGCTGACGCTCCTCAAGGAGACCAAGGAGGCAGGCATCGATACCTCCATGATCCTCATGACGGCCCAAAGCACCATGCGCAACGCCATAGAGGCCATGAAAAACGGGGCTTTTGACTACGTCACCAAACCCTTTGACCTAGAGGAGATCCTCGTTTTGGTGCGACGGGCCTTGGAGAGCCGAAAGATGAGCCGGGACTTCCGCGAACTCAAGGAGGAGGTCAAGAAAAGATTCGAGCCCGGGGTCAGCATGATCGGAAACAGCTCGGCGATGCTGAAAGTTTACAAGACCATCGGACAGGTAGTGAGTTCCGACGCAACGATCCTGATCCAGGGAGAAAGCGGCACCGGTAAAGAACTCGTCGCCAAGACCATTCATTATAATTCGCCCCGCTGGAATAAGCCTTTCATCGCGGTCCACTGCGCCGCGATCCCAAGAGAGCTCCTGGAAAGCGAGCTCTTCGGCCATGAGAAGGGTTCTTTCACCGGGGCCCTCGAGCGAAGAATCGGCAAGTTCGAGCTCGCTGAGGGAGGGACGCTCTTTCTCGACGAGGTGGGGGACATCCCGCTGGACATCCAAACCAAGCTCCTCAGAGTACTGCAAGACCGGGAGTACAGCCGCGTGGGAGGAAAGGAGATCCTCAAGGCCGACGTCCGGATCATGGCCGCCACGCACCAAGATCTGGAAAAGGCCGTCAAGGAAAAACGTTTTCGCGATGATCTCTACTTCCGCCTGAAAGTCATCCCTATCTACCTGCCGCCCCTGAGAGAGCGCAGGGGGGACATTCCCCTATTGCTCGGCTACTTTATTGAAAAGATCAATCGGGAAATGGGAACACAAATCTCCGGCGTCTCCCCTGAGATCCTGAAGCTCCTGGAAGAACACTCCTGGCAGGGGAACGTCCGTGAATTGGAGAACACGTTGATCCGGGCCGCGGTGCTTTCCTCTGGGCCCATCCTGTTTCCCAACGATTTCACCCTTCAGAGCAGGCAAGGAGAAGGCTCAGGCGAGATCGACGACCTATCCCTCGAAGAGATCATTCGCCACAAGCTGGAGGACTATTTCGCGAGAACCAAAGGAGTGGATGTGGACAACCTTTACACCCTCGTGGTGGAGAGGGTGGAGCGGCCTTTAATCGAGCTGACGCTGAAAAAGACTCGCGGGAACCAGATCAAGGCCGCCCAGATCCTGGGGATCAATCGCAATACCTTGCGCAAAAAGATTGCCGACCTCCGGATCAAACTCAAGAAGGACAATGAGTAGGGAATCTAGCTTTCTTTCCGGCCGACGCTCTCTGCCATCGCCCCTCTACGCGGTCCTCGATCCAGGCCAAACAAAAGGGCGCCCCTTAATCTCCGTCCTGCAGGCTCTCTTACAAGGAAATACGCGGCTGCTCCAACTCCGGGCAAAAGAGATGGCCGCAAAGGAACTTTTCTCTCTCGCCAGGGAAGTGCGCCAGATGACCCGTGCGGCCGGTTGCCGCTTCATTGTGAACGACCGGGTCGATATCGCCCTGGCGGCTCAGGCCGACGGCGTCCACCTGGGACAGGAAGATCTACCTTTAGAGGTTGCCAGAAAACTTATGGGTAGGGAAAAAATCATCGGCATCTCGACGCATGATTTGGCGCAGGCCCGGGAAGCGGAGCGAGGAGAAGCTGACTACATCGGCTTCGGACCGATCTTCGGGACCGCCACTAAAGATACCGGCTACTCCCCGCGCGGGCTGGCTATGCTCACGGAAATCCGCAGGGCAGTAACCATTCCTATTGTCGCCATCGGCGGGATTACGGAGAAAAACGTCGTTCATGTTTGGGAGGCTGGGGCCGATGCCGCCGCCATTATCAGCGATCTGATGGGAGCGGAGGATGTGGCGGAAAAGGTAAGGAGAATACTTGCTCTCCGTCAACCCTCCTCCGCCTCTTCGTAGGCGATCTCTTCGCGCGCGGCGAGGTCTTCAAAGCGGGTATATTCCTTAAAGAAGGCGAGGCGAACCGTGCCTATCGGACCGTTCCGCTGCTTGGCTACGAGGATCTCGGCAATATTGGGCTCGTCGGTGTTCTCGTTGTAAACCACTTCCCGGTAAACGAAAGCGATGACGTCCGCGTCCTGCTCGATGGCGCCGGACTCGCGCAGATCCGCCAGGATCGGCTTTGGGGGTTTGCGGCTCTCGACCTGGCGGTTGAGCTGCGAGATGCCAATGACCGGGACACTCAGCTCCTTAGCTAAGGCCTTGAGCGAACGGGAGATTTCAGAAATCTCCTGCTCGCGGTTACCCGCAGTTCCCATCCCGCGCATCAATTGGAGATAGTCGACGACAATGAGTCCTACCTTTTTCTCTCTGTCCCTGACCAGGCGCCGTGCCTTGGCCCGGAGTTCCAGGACGGAGATGGCGGGAGTATCATCTATATAGATAGGCGCCTCGGCCAACCTCCCCGCCGCCATCACCAGCTTGGGAAAATCGCGCTCTCCCAAATAGCCGGCCCGCACCTTGGAATTGTCCACCCGGGCCTCGGAACACAGCATCCTGAGAACCAACTGCTCCTTCGCCATCTCCAGGGAGAAAACGGCCACGCCGATCCCCGCATTCGAGGCAGCGTTGGTGGCGATGTTGAGACAAATTGCGGTTTTACCCATGCTCGGACGCCCCGCTACAATAATAAGCTCCGAGGGCTGGAGGCCGGCGGTGAGCTCGTCCAGATCTTTGAATCCGGTCGGCACCCCCGTGACCATCTCCTTGCGCTCGTAGAGTCTCTCGACGGTCTTAATGGAATCCTTGATGATGTCCCCCACCATCACGAAGGCGGACTTGATCTTCTTTTCCGAGATGTCGAAGATGACCTTCTCTGCCGTGTCGAGAAACTCATCCACATTGCCCTGTTCTTCAAACCCCCGCGTGGCGATCTCTGTGGCGGCGCTGATGAGATGGCGCAGGATCGCCTTTTCCCTCACGATGCGGGCGTAGTAACCGATATTGGCGGCGGTGGGGACCAAATCGGCAAGGGAAGCGAGATAGGCGGTTCCGCCCACGGCCTCCAGATCGCCCCGCGCCTTCAAAAAATCGCTCAGCGTGATGAGGTCGACCGGCTCGTTGCGGTCGGATAGCCCGATCATGGCGCGAAATACTTTGCGGTGGGATTCCCGATAGAAGTCCTCAGGCATGAGCAGCTCCAGGACGCGATTGATGGCCTCGTTCTCGAGCAGGATACCGCCGAGGACCGACGACTCCGCCTCCAGGTTTTGGGGCGGGACCTTGCGGAGGTTATCGTCTAGGGTCGCCATAAATCAGTTCTGAGCTTTGAGTTCTGAGGTGTGAGTTTCGATCTTCCTAACTCGACACTCCGAACCTTGACTAAAAGGAACGAGCCGAGTCAAATTCACTTTAAGGGTTAATTTAAAAAAAGCAAGAAAAATTTTTATCTGCTAGAAAATTTTTGCAGTTGATGAGAGATGGAGATCAGATCGACCCAAGCTCGCGGGCCAAAAAATCCACCACCAAGGGCCAGGACAGCTCAGCGGCGTGCGGCTGATAGCCAGCGGTTCCGGGATCGACGAAGCCGTGACCCCCGAAGGGGAAGAAGTGCCACTCCAATGTCTGCCCGTTTTCCAGGAAGGCCTTCCACATCCGCTCCTGAATCGGGATGGTGGTGACCCAGTCGTGCGCGCCGTAAAGAACGATGGAGGGACAACGGATCAGCCGCGCCGCTTCCCACGGAGGACGGGGGCGCAAGTCGGTAACCGGCTCATCCCGAACCGTCGGGTAGTAGCCGACAAAGGCGCGCACTTGAGGGGTAGCCGCGACGAAATGGATACCGATCCGTCCGCCCATGCAGTAGCCGCTGACCCCGACCCTTTTAGGGTCGACATCAGGCCGCGAGAGCAGATAGCGCCACCCCTCCCCGATCACACGGACGAACTCCGCGTCGGAGGTCTTAGCCTGGATCTCTCTTCCCGTATGGATGTGCGTGGCGGCAGGGAAGCCGACCAACTCGTAGAGATTGGGAACCACCGTGGTGTAGCCGAGCTTCGCGAACTTGAGCGCCTCGATCTTGATGTAGTCGGTGACCCCTGTGTTCTGGTGCACGAGCAGCAGAGCCGGCCCGCGCTCCGCCCGCTCGGGATAGGCCAGATAGCCCGGAATCGAATCCTGCTCGATAGTCAACGGACGCTCAATGATCTTCACCTGGCTACCTTGTCGCTGGAGATCCCGAAAAGTTCAGAACGTAACATTCTCGCGGTGCAGAGGCAAGAAGGTTAGCCAACACAACAGAAGGAAAAGCTTTATGGTCCGACGATTTCACCGAAGTTTTTGATAGTAACGTGTCCATGGTCAGGAGGCTGGGGTCGGTTGCCGGGCCGCACGCATAGCGCGGTGTGCATTCCGGCAGACTTCGCCGCGTCGAGTTCTGTTGACTCATCGGAAATGAAGAGGACTTCTAGAGGCGGAAACCGAAGTTCAGCCGCGATTTGTCGATAGCTCGCCTCCGCGATCTTCGGTCCCGTCGTCGTATCGAAGTAACCGCGGAGAAACTCTGTGAGGTCGCCCGCATCGGTATTGGCAAAGAGCAGTTTTTGCGCCAATACGCTGCCGGAAGAAAAAATGCTAATGGAGAGATTCTTTCTGTGCCACCGTTCCAGTGCCGGCGGGACATCCGGGAATACTCGACCTTTCAATGCACCGTCCAGATAACCCTGACGCCAAATCTTTCCTTGCAGGGACTTCAATCCCGTGGATTTTCGATCGCGGTCCATCAACCACTGGAAATAGGCGACAATGGAACCTACTTGGGCAACAGGCGACCCGGCCGGCCATGAAGGTGGAGCCAATCTCTGAGCGATGTCTGCCTCGTATTCTTCGCGCAGCTTTGCCAGATCAAGACGAAGTTCTTCCGAGCGGAAGTTTTGCCTCAGATAATCCTCCACGTGGCTCCTGGCGAAAGGGAAGAGAACCCCGTAGACAAAGTCGATGGGTGTGGTGGTGCCTTCAATGTCGAGCACAATAGCGCGCACGGAAGCAGTAGTGAGGCTGAAGGCCACGGTCGAAGTTACGAATCTTGGCGGGGAAGATGCGAGAGGCCAAAGCACACGGGTTGAAATTTCCGATCGATACCGCTGTCGGTGTAATGCGGCGTCCAACCCGCAGGGTCTTGAAACAGGCGGATGGCGCGGATGCGTCTATCGGAGCAGAGGTCGAACCAATGCAAGGTTGCGCGCGGCACGCAAATCAAATCTCCTGATTCCACCTCAATGGCAATTACAGGACCTTCTTTCGGCCTTATATGAAACAAACCATGGCCGTAAATAATGAAACGCACTTCATCTTCATCATGCCAGTGCTCACGATTAAACTTGGCTAGCATCGCATCGAGGCCGGGCGTCTGCGGGTTGACGTCAATCACGTCAGCAACGACATAGCCGCCGCGCGCCTTGAGTCTTTCGATTTCGCCCGCGTAGGCCTGGAGGATCTCCTCGGCAGGGGCACCCGACGCCACGGGGTGTTTAGGCATCCACCGTTCATAGGCGATCCCGCAAGTCGCCAGATATTCCGTGATGGATCGTTGATCGCGCAAAATCCTATCTTCTTCGGCAATTCGCACTAAAGCCATGCCCATCGGCCTCCATGGTTTAGTTATGGCCCTGCTGGAAGCGGCTTCGGCCTATGGCCTCCAGCAAAAATTCCAATATCTCGATATGTCTTTTGGCCTGAGCCAGGTCCTCGCCCCAGGTGTAGAGTCCATGTCGCCTGAGGAGAAATCCATGTGTATTCGGCTGCTGCCTCAAAGTCTCGTCGACGCGTCGGGCGAGCAATTCCATCTCTTGGGCGTTTTCCAGAATCGGCAACCACTCGCGGTGTCGGTGAGTGGTCACGCCATGAAGTCCTTTTAGCATCTCGTAGCCTTCGATGGCCACACCGCCCTCTGGGCCGTGCAGATCGGAAACTATCGTGCCCCAAATCGAATGGGTGTGCAAGACTGCCCCCGCGCCCCGCGTGCGCACGACCTGGATGTGCAACAGACTTTCATCGGAGGGGTGATCCTGGGCCTCTCTTAGAACATGGGCGTGTCCGTCTATCTGCAAAATATGATCCGCAGTCAAATCGCCCTTATCGACACCGCTTGCCGTGATCGCCAGCCGCAAAGGCGCGCGGGTAAGCACCGCGCTAAAATTCCCGCTGGTGCCGAGGACCCATCCCCGCGCGTAAAATCCCCGGCTGGTTTCAGCCAGTCGGAGAGCAATGTCGGAAAAGTCTCGAATCACAGACCTCTACCTATAGTTCGCCAAGCCGCAAAAAAACTGAGCACCATTCGGGAGGACGCAAAACCTTAATATAAGGACACCTGCTGTGATGTCGCTGCAGTGTTGGATCTTTGTCCAGCGATCCCTTTCTTGGACCCAAGCAATCTCCAGGCAGCGTGAGGCTAGCTTACCCCAGGCGCGCCACCAGTTCGCCGAGTTGCTTCTTCAAACGTTGGGGAAGACGGCCGCCGAACTGGGTGAAGAATTTCTCGATGTCGGGGATCTCGCCTCTCCAGGACTGCGGGTCGAACTTCAAGAGCTCTTTCATGTTCTCCGCTGGAAGATTCAGACCCGTGCGATCCAAGTCGCCCTCGCCGGGCAAGTAGCCGATCGGCGTCTTCTTGGCGCCCGCCTTGCCCTCAAGGCGCTCGCACATCCATTTGAGGACGCGGCTGTTCTCGCCGAATCCCGGCCACAACCATTTACCCTCGGGACTTTTGCGGAACCAGTTCACATAGAAGATGCGCGGCGCTTTGC